>Ga0187886_1000044_pt1 | contig 177623 bp, 207 predicted proteins | sample June2016WEW_20_1_FD_133001 | JGI IMG/M metagenome (GOLD analysis project Ga0187886, IMG submission 133001) | Peatland microbial communities from SPRUCE experiment site at the Marcell Experimental Forest, Minnesota, USA - June2016WEW_20_150 | ecosystem: Environmental > Terrestrial > Soil >...
CCCCGATTCAATCGGGGTAAATCTTCAGCTTTTAAAGAGCTTAAGAACTCAAGGGATAAATTACAGCTGTAAATACCAAGGAACTAACTAAAAAATAAATAATTCGGGTTCCCTCTATTTAAAACTGTGATTTACGCCTTAAAACGTGCCTGAAGTTGTTACGGCGGAGCCGAAGTTAACCTCTAAAAATGAAAAAAGCCGCCAGATGGCGGCTGCCTTTGGGCTTTCCAGGCCATCTGTTTACACTTTTTTCATCGTGTAGGGATATTATAACAGATTTAGTAAATCAATCAATAGCCGCCCATGGCCCTGAGCCTGTCGAAGGGGTCAATGCCCCTTCTGAAATCTCCTTCAATCATAATAGTAACTATTTCTCGACTATTACTCCTGCCAGCTTAAAAGTAGAAATTCCGTCAGCCCAAGCAAAAATTTGACCGTAATGTTGGGCTGGCATTATCTTTTTTAAAACCACTTTCTCCTTATCATCGTAAACTTGTATTACAGTCTGACTCGAGTTTGTGGACACCTTAATCGAGCATCTTGTGTCTGCATATGTTTTTATAATCTTAGCACTGTCATTCGTGTTATTTAAATAAAGATTGTAGCCTAAACTATTCTCATTTTCATCTTTAGTGAGATGGAAAAGGGGATGTGCTCCGTCATGCCTACCAGCCGGAAAAAAATTAGGGTCATTAGAGAACTTAATTCCAAACCTCCATCTTGGCGTACCCACAACGGGTTGAACATAGACTAAAAGATCTTTTGTGGCAACAACCCTTGGAAAATAGTGGTCATCATCTACTCTGCCAACACCCTGATTTATAAATTCGAACAATTCACCGTTCATTTGCTGTTCTTCTCTTTGCCTAAGAATATAACCAATAACTGGTTTAAGTAGGATAGATAGCGGCCAAATATATAAAACGTGGAACACTGCTGAGCTGATCAACTGGACTTTATCAAGAATTCGCCCCAGGACATTTTTAATCCATTCAGATTTTGGCGATAACACAATCCATATTGATTCAGCAACCAAAACAAGAACGAGGATTACTATCGAACCCATGACTATATAAAAGAGGGTTTGTCTTGAAATCAAATTTTTAGAAATTTTTTCAATATCTGGCACATTCAACGCAGCTAAACCAAGACCTGCAAGGGGTATGGCAATCTTCGCCACACCCCGTGTTACCTGAAGCTTATTTTTAAATTCATTTATTCTCATTGTATAACCAGTTCTTACTATTAGATGTTATCATCACGATCTTACTCCCCTCTACCTATAAAATCTACTAAGGCCAAATACCATTTTTCTTTAGCAGATCTTCAATCAAATCTGCAAGAATCGGACCCAAAACAGCTACCAAGAAACTGCCAATTAAAAATAGTAAAGCTTCTTTACCCATATTCATATTTAATAAAAACCTGCGGGAGGTTTTCAACTTTTTATAATGAAAAAGGCCCCAATCAAACTCCATATATTTATCTATCTATATAAGGAATCTGATTGAGGCCTCGGTTTTTCCGTCAAGCCATCATCAAACTGTATTTAAAGCGAGCTCTTGTAGAGCGTTGCCTTACACTCTTATTGTAACACATCAAACAATCAACTTTCTCCCCACCCTTTTTCCCAAAAAAAAGGCACACGCTTACTTTTGTGCGCCTTTGAGGCAGAAAACTTATTTAATTTTTTGTGATCACCCGGCAAAGAGTATTAACCAACCCACCGCAACAATAGAGCAAATAACAACCCAGCAAATGGCTTTTGCTCGTTTGGTTTCCCAAAGCAACGAGGCATTATAACAACCCAAACCTATCGAGATTATCGGAACTATCAATATAGCTATTGGTGTGCCGATTGAGTTGTTGACTGCCATCATTCCTGCCGCTGGTACTGCCAGAAGGAGTGGACATTCTGATGCACAAAACACAAGAGCAATAAGTAGGAACAGTAGAGCAGGTAGTGCGCCTTTTGAATTATTCATTCTAATACTCTCCTTTCTTATCTGAAATATGTTTGTTGGATTATTGCCAACTCTCCATCCTGACCTCCTCTTGGTCTGAAAAATGGTTTCTGATTAAGCCGAATGGTGCAAGCTAAAACGAAAAAGCGCAATTATGCCCTCTCGTTTATCGAAGCTGAATAATAGATCAGACGAAGCTAAAAGTCAAACTATGGGGCTAGCCAACTTTCTCCCCACCCTGAAGTTATTTTGCTTCTACAGATATCACATCCTGGCGCCTGAAGTAAGCTTCATCTCCTTCGGAAGATACTAAAAAGAGATAGTCATCATTCATTCCCACCGTCAAAACCCTCCTGTGCAAAGCTCTTCGTTCATTAATATTAGGAAGTGTAAAAATTATTGAGCCGCTCTCTCCGCGGCTGATATATTTCTTAGCTTCATCCGTAAAACCGCGTATCTCCGCTGCAGAGATTGCACTTTGACCAATTTCTACTACAAAACCTTTACCGGCTTTATGGGCAAGGTGAATCAAAGTATTAAGCTCAGAAGTACCCCTAGGGTTTTCTGTTAGTTTCCAAGTCGCAAGATTTTTTTCAATCTCATTATTTAAAACTGCAAGATATATCGTTCCTTCTCTCTCTTTAAATTTTTCTTGTTCCATAAACCGGAAGTATATTACCCCAAATTCCACTCGTCAAATTTCTCCCTCGTAGATGGTGAGTGAACGAAGTGAATCGAACCACACCCTCCCCCTGATTTGATGTTTTCATCATTGGTGTTAAAATTCAGCTATGAATGAACCAAAATTGGTGGAGTTCAAAACCGAAGACGGTTTAAACCTGCCTGGACTTTTATATGCAGTGGAGGGATCAAAGAAAGCCATGATTCACCTTCATGGAAACGGCAGCTCATCGGTTTTTTATGATGAAGGCGAAAACCGCGATTTGCCAAACGAGCTAAATAGGAAAGGTATTTCTCTTTTAAAATTTAACAACCGCGGGGCAAATATTATTAAGAAATTTACTATCAAAAAGGGTGAAACTGAAGAAAGAGTCCCATTTGGAATGGCGTACGAATTAATCAAAGAATGCGTCTCCGATATCGATGCAGCTGTATTATTCTTGGAAAAACTTGGCTACAAAGAGCTTTATTTAGCAGGAACATCAACGGGCGCTAATAAGATTTGTGTGTATGATCATTACAAACCCAAAAATCCGTTCAAAAAATATGTGCTGATCTGCGGCGGCGATGACACGGGAATCTACAACAATCTGTTGGGAAATGATAAATTTATCAAACTGCTTGCTAAAGCCAAGGCGAAAATTGACCAAGGAAAGGGCCTGGAAATTGCAACGGAAACTTTGCAGATTGATGAAGTTTTTTCGTACCAGGGGTTCTATGATATAGCCAACCCCGACGGAGACTATAACTGCTTTCCCTACTCCGAGGCTTTTGGGCTTGCCAAGCTTTCCAAAAAGCCGCTTTTTAGGTATTTTAAAGGGATCAAAAAGAACTCGTTCGTAATATACGGCGAGATCGACGAATATACTTGGGGAAATATCAAAGGAGTTATCGAAACACTTAAAAAATTCCAGCCAAATTTTGATTATAAAGTTATAAAAGGAGCCGACCACAGATTTACAGGCAAGAGGAAGGAACTCGCAGAAGCTATCTCAAATTGGCTATAAATCAGATTATCACTTCGTCAACTTTCTCCCCACCCTCGTTGACAATAATTCCCAAAGTGTTATATTTCCCTCATGACTGCTAATTCACCTGAAAGCGCCCGCCAGTTAGATGCCGTATCAACATTCCAGGTTTTTGCCGAAGAGGCAGCAAAAAAAAGAAACAGGATCGATTTGGCAACTTTTGTCACAGATAATGTAACTGGCACGGGTAACCATTTAAATTCTCTCTTAGGACCAGAATTTTCTAAATTAGATGTAACGTCTGCTTTAGTTGAATTTGTCGATAATAGGAAAGTGTTACTTGGAAAACTTTCCGAACTAGAAGAACAGGCAGAAAAAGATCCCGGTTATGAACGCCCAGAAAGTCATTGTACAGTCAAAGGTAGAATGTGGTTAGCTGCATCGGGCAATTTTTTCTTCGGCATAGAATTGGTCATCGATGACTTTCGAAAAGAAGAAAACGCCAGAACCTACTATGTCCGAGGGATGCCAAAACCATTAATCGAAAGGATAAGAAACCGTCTTTTTTCCACTCCTGGCAAACAAAATTAAATTTCTCCCCACCCTGAAGTTACTTTTTCTCCCACCTATCCTTATCCCTGGTGTTAACTTTCTTCATAACCTTTCTCATCGCCCTATCAAGATCAAGCCCTAGGGAATTAGCCAAACAAACAACTGTATAAATTACGTCACCCAGTTCTTCTTCCAAATCTGCCTTGTCCTCGGTTGCTTTTTTCTTTTTATGCCCAAACATGTGGCTAAGCTCCCTGGCAACTTCACCGACCTCCTCAATAAGTCTTGCCAAATTTTCAAACGGCTTAAAATAACCAACTTTATATTGGCTTATCCAGTCATCAACTTCTTTTTGAATCTTTTTTAATGCCATATTGAAGCAATCTTACTCCCCTTCTTTCAGAAATTCCACTTGAATTTCTCCCCACGTTTTTATTTATCCTTAAACTGCGCTGCAAATTTTGGCAGAAGTTCCTGAAGATATTTTTTCCCCGTTTCCGTCCTGAATCTGGGAAATCTCCTAATAATAATGTCATTGACAATATATCTTATGCCGTCTTCTTTATTAAAAGTTGTCTTAACCCGAGAAATATCAATCGCCCCCAAAGTATCCGCTTCCATAAAAGCAATCTCGTCTTCGTCCTTTAATTCCTCAATTTTGTCATGAACAGACACAAGGTGTACCACTCTATCGATCTGCTCCTGGGTATAAAAAGGTTTAATTTCCGGCCTTTCAAGAAACTCTTTTGTCAGTCCTGCTCCATTGATCATATGCAAAGCTTTCTTATCCATAACGTTTCCATAACTTTTTGAATCAGCGTTCTCAAAAAGCCCGAAATATCCAATATCATGTAACCGTCCGGTGGTTCTCATTACCAAAACATCAAGCACTTCTCTTCTTGCAATTTCTGTGACATAAAAAGTTACTGACCTCATATGGGGTTCGTCCCACTCTTTTCTCCCCTGACGAAGAAAACCCAGAGCATATTCTTCTATTTTCAGATCAAGTTCCTGAGGAACGTCAAAATATATTTCCCTTCCCATATGACAATAAAGTTATTTAACCTCCAAGGCAGCTACCTGGTCAGGAGAAAATATACCAAAAGCGCCCACTTGGCCGGTCTTGAGAAGGAGAACAGATCCTTCATCACGGAAAGCATTTACCGCAACCAGTTCAAATCTTTTGCTTCTTTGTATATTGCCTTTATTTAAGTTTGAAGGAATATCAAATAATATAAAATCTCCCTCCGTCCCCGTTGAAAATTCGATGGCATCTTGCCTGGAAATCGGCCGCTTCCCTGTTTCAGTTATATCCAAAACACTTTTTGATATCTTAAGAACCAGATCGATACCATTGGACATAGCAAGTCCGATCGACTTATTCAAATTATCAACCTCGGTAGATCCTGCTCCGTCCTTTTTCCACGCCTCAAAAGCTACCGAAAGTCTTCGGACTAACTCCTGCCTTCGTTCTTCTTCATTCATGAAACGTATTCTATACCTTCCACCCTAATTTGACAAAACATTTCAAAGTGTTATATTGCTTTTTATGACGACAGAGGCAGCTCCGGAAGAAACTAAACAACCGCGCAACCCCATTTTGGTAAGATTTGACGAGTGTGTCAAAACGGCCGTTAGTAAAGGAAAAAGAATTGATTTAGGAAATGTCGTAACCGGCTCCTTCAGTGACAAAATAACCTTTTCTACCGACTTAGGAAGTTTTCCCCAAAAACAATTTGAGGATGCCATAAGTGCCTTTGTTCAAGAAATTTCTGATCCGAACGAAAAAGTAGAACTTGTGTCTTCAAAGAAAGCGGGCACTGACACAACTGAATGTTGGGAGTTAAAGGCAAAAGGCGGTACTTTTTTCCTCGGCAAAGAAATAACCAGGGATAAACGAGATAGAGAGTTGAAGCGAACTCATTATATCCGCGGAACGAAAACAAGCCTGGCGGAAAGATTAAGAAATGTCACCTCCCCTCTTACTCACCCCCAGAATTAAGAGTGCTTCAAAATATACAGAACCCCATCAAGATATCTCAAAATGTGTCGTAATACATCAAGGTTACTATCTGCCATTGTGGCGAATGAGCACGTTATCGCCCGAGCCTATTGGTAATGAATATGCGGCTCCCTTGTCAACTCTAAGTTGGAAGAGAACATTTTTGCCTAGCGGAACCTGGACATGGGAACTGCCATTCTCCCCCCGTCTGACTGTAATTGGCGTACCCTCTGCCAAAAAAACTTTCTCCCCACGAAGCCAGTTCCCAATATTCCGCTTGGCTTTTACTTCTGAGTCTATTTTGCCCTCAATAAATATTTCTACCATTTTTATTTTCCCATTAAAAAACCTCCCGGCTTTGGGAGGTTAAACAACAAACGTCGCCTCCCTAGCCCAGAAGGACAAGAAGGACGACAACTAAATTATTATTTCCGCGTTTCATTTTACTGATTATACCACCTTTCCTATACAAAACCTTCTTCAACCGGTTAGTAAATGTAACCTGCCTAAGTTTTTTTCGCATCCGACGGGCGGTCCATCAAAGATACCCTTTCTACAAACCGTAGCAAATTCAATGTCTTTATCGCACTTGTAGCACTTTTCTAACTTATAACCAAAAAGGATTTCTCCAGACTGACTTTCTCTCTGAAAAGAACTTAAAACTATTATGGAGGAGTCCTCGCTAACACTTTCGGATAAATCGTTTATATCATCCACGGCATCAAGAAATTCAAATTTGCCGGATTTATTGTTAATCCTAAAAACAACCATTCGCCCAAGTTCATAATTATTTTTTGTAGAAAAATCTACATACTCATTAAGGGCATTTTCTAATTCCAACGCCCTCTCTCCTAGGGGTCTTTCTTTTTCCATCAACCATTTTTAGCTCTATTCAACGTGAAGGTCAAGTTTTTCCTTACAGCTTTAGAAGCTCCAGTACTTTATAAATGAGGATTGCGGGCCAAACCAAGGCTTTAAGAAAACCAACTACTCCCGCACTAAATGTGGCTGCGTGCTGAAGGTAATAGACAAGCGCGCCGATAAATCCTAAGCCATAGATGGCTCCCCCACCCCTATGACCGCGCATTCTCTTAAACTTTTCTTTTTTAATTGGCATATCTAAATAAATATAACACCAAAAACTTTCGGCAACAAATCACCCTTCAAATTTTGAGTGTTTGGAGGTCTTTAAGGATTTCACCTGCGTGAATTGAGGGGTTGACATTTTTATATACTTTCTTAACCTTCCCATCAGGATCAATAAGATATGTCATGCGGAGTGTCCCCTCAAAATCGTGGCCAAGAAATCTTTTCTTCCCCCACGCTTTGTATGATTTAATAACTTCCCTACTTTCATCGCTAAGAATCGGGAAATTTAAATGATATTTTTCTGCAAATTTTTTGTGGGAAGAAACGGAATCTTTTGAAACTCCCAAAATAACAACACCCAAATTCTTCAATTCTTGAATAGAATCCCGAAAATTACATGCTTCTTTTGTACAACCGGGGGTATCGTCTTTGGGATAGAAATATAGAACAATCCACTTCCCTTTATAGTGACCAAGTGAATGAATCTTCCCGTTCTGGTCAGGCAGCTCAAAATCCTTCATAAGGTCATTATACACCTGGGGAGATAAGGCTGAGCAGGCCGGTCTAGGACCATTCTATCATATAACTCATGTCTCACTTCAAGGCTAAATGAGACAAATGAGATATTATAAAAAGGGGGTGCCTCAAATAGAACTGATATAGTTTGATATACCAGTAAACTGAGGAGCTATTGAAGAAATAATATTTAATGATATAAATAGTTAATTATGTCAAATATTGAAATCGGGGGTGAACTCCCCAAGGGGACTTTCTTAGTAAATCTCAGAGAACTTGGTAACCATAAGGATCCTATCCGAACGGAGGCTGCTCGTCATAACCGAATTGTAAAATCGGTAAATGCAGAAGCTGTAGGAAAATTACTTCGCGGAGATGGTTCGTCTGAAAATGACCAAGTAGTTGAAATCATGCGAAGAAATGAAAGAGCCTATCAATCAAAACATCCCAGATTCAAACCTTCTATCAAAGGTTAATTTGCAAATCACCTCTTGTGCGATTTCTCCGGACAGCGAGCGTGTGGTACGAGAGTTTAGTATTTGAAATAGCGTTTTTGAAGGTGTTATTGGGCTTTTCTAGGAGTCTCGGTCATGTGGGTGCACTGCTTGGCTGGGGAGCTAGGATTCGAACCTAGAATAAACAGCTCCAAAGGCTGCTGTCCTACCGTTAGACGACTCCCCAATTTACCCAATTTAACTGTGACCTCATTGGGATTCGAACCCAAGTAATCAGGCTGAAAACCTGATGTCCTAGACCGCTAGACGATGAGGCCCCGTCGTAATCCGACAAGTGAGCCCGCTGGGACTCGAACCCAGAACCACTTCCTTAAAAGGGAATTGCTCTACCATTGAGCTACGGGCCCAAAAACCGGGCTACGACCAGAATTTTATCATTTTGAGCTTCGAAATGCTAGAATATGACCATGGTTAAGCTCGGATCAAAAGAATTAAGAAAAACTCCACCCAAGGAGGGTGAAATTGCCGAAATTAAAAGAAACCCGATTTATTTAGTGCTCGATCGCGTCGTCGACACTTATAATATTGGTTCTATCTTTAGGCTTGCTGATGCCGTTGCGGCAGAAAAGATTTATATTTGCGGTGATACAGAATATCCTCCATCCTCAAGGATTCATAAGGCGGCAGTTGGAACGGAGGAATGGGTTCCCTGGGAACATAAACACTCAACCGTTCAAACCGTCGAATTGCTAAAAAAGAAGGGGGTTCAAATTGTTGCGGTCGAACAATCTCCGGAAAGCATTCCCTACTCTATATTAAGTACTAAAATTAATTTTCCGGTAGCCATTGTTGTCGGAAACGAAACAAAAGGAATCGGTAAAACCGTGTTAAAAATGGTCGATATTATTGTTGAGCTCCCGATGTTTGGTGTAAATAAATCCTTCAATGTCTGGGGTAGTGCCGCCGTCGTCGCATATCAAGTTTTGGAATCTCTGATTCTCAAGCCCTGGAATCTTCAACTATTTAAGGATAATATTAGTCGGTGAATTTCAAAGTCGTTAAAACCCTTTTAATATCCGTTATATTTTTTTTCATCGGTTTACTCATTTCTTATTTAACACTATCTAAAATCCAACCAAATAACCTTACCGGTCGCGTTCTCACCCAATCAACAACGCCGCCGCAAGTTCTTTCCGCAACCTTTCCCGCAACTCCGGCCCTAAGTCCCACTCCAAGTCCGACTCCCAGCTTGTCAAAAGACCGCTATGTTATTGCCGTCATTGGAGACTCGATGGAGGAGGTAATGGGAGATTCCATCGATTATGTTCTAACGCTCCTTAGAGAAAAATACCCCAAAACAAATTTCGCAATGTACAACTACGGCGTTGGCTCCGAAAATATAACTTCCGGCCTCGCACGATTTGATGCACCTTTTGAACACGGAACCAGGCACTACCCTCCAATAGCCGAGATTAAACCCGATATCCTTATTGTAGGTTCTTACGCGTATAACCCCCTCGTTCCCTTTGATAAGGCTCTTCATGCATTAAAACTCACTGAACTTGTAAGTAAGGCCCGTCAGGTGTCAAGTAAGGTTTATATGCTGGCTGAAATTGCGCCTGTGGAGAGTGACTTCGGCACAGGCCCGGGTGGAGTAAACTGGCCGGTAGAGTTGGCAAACGCCCAAGTCCAAAAGATAATTGAGCAGATGGAAAACGTTTTTACAGTTGCCACCGAGCTACAAGTTCCAGTAATTGACGTCTACAACAAATCCAAGAAACCTAACTCCATTTACGGCAACCCGGAATATGTAAGTACTCACGACCACATTCACCCTTCACTTCTCGGCCAAACCTTTACAGCTGGCATTATCATAAACACTATCTTCCTTAAATAAATTTAACCACAAAAAACCGCCTCTCGGCGGCTGGCCACACACTAACCTCACCTTGTCACTGAGATTACCGGAGTTGTGCCCCCAATCGCTTCCGCGCTAGGAGCTGCTACCGTCACTCTCCCGCTGGTATCTACAGAGACCGTATAACCCGTGTTGTAAGTCTTCACTGTACAATCACTAACAGCTGCTACATTCAAGGCCGGATCAGTAGGAAGCTGAGCCACATATGTTGGTGAGATTGCTGCACAGATATCAGCTCCATCGGTTCCCTCAAGAAGCACGGCCGCTGCACCCTTGGCCGGCATGCCTGTCGGCAAAAGCCCCTTATTATCTGCAGCATATTGGTGAATGGCATTTAGGAGCGTATTTACATCGCTTCTCCTGGCTGTATTGTTCGCTTGCGCAAACTGTCTGGCCGGATTAATAGCGATAAGAACAATCGCAAGAAGAATGCCTAAAATTCCAATAACCACCAGAAGCTCGATAAGCGTAAAGCCGGAATATTTCTTGGACATTAATTAAAATTAGAGTATTACCAATAACGTGTCAAGGGGTATTTTTAGGCTCAAACTACTTTCTTATAATTACAAGGGTCACCAAAGTAATTATTAAAACGGCAAAAACTATAATTAAATACGGCAAAAGTTTGTTTTTGGGAACAGCTGTTTGCGAAGTAGCCAAAGCTTGCTCTTTAACGGTACGCTCCCCCACCATGCTCGCAGCTACTGCCATTTCCCTCTTATCAAGAACGCTTTGAGCTTTGTCGGCAGTCAAATCGGTCGCTATCCCAAAATCAGGAAAAATGTTCGCAGGAACCAGGGCGCTTACTCCAAAGCCTCTACTTTCAAAAGCATTAAAGATTATATCGATTAAATCCTGATTTGATCCGACAATCCTTAGGGTATTTGCAGTTTTATAAATTTTGGATACAACCGAAGAAAAAGGAATTGTATCTAGAAACTCTTTTGTTTCCGCATCGGTTTTTGCAGAAGCAGTGGGGCCTCCCACCGTAAAATCTTTACTGAAGCAAACAGATTCCGACAAAACAAAGAAGAGCTGTGCAGGCAGGAGCTTATTGTTTTGAATGAAAGTCGTTACAAGATTAAAAAGCCCGTCGCGGTCTTTGACGTCAATATCGCGGACTATATTGGAGGGAAATTCCAAAGTCAAAATTGCACTCCCGTCATAAAGATACAGGCGGTCGCGTACCAAAAACAAAACCTCATTTTTTCCTTCCTGTGCCATATTAATTTATGTACATAACCCAACTCCTCATTACTTAGTACCGCACCGTAGCCTCTTGGCTATGGTGCTTTATCCTTCCAACTTACTGGTGTTAAGACATTATTGCTGTATGTGGCAATTACTTCAACCCTCTTTACGTAATCCCCATTTGTTGCAGCCACATCGATGGTTAAAGTTGTCGTTCCGGAAACGGTAGCTGTAACTACCCCCGTATCCAAACTAAAAGTCTCCCCTCTGTAAGTTGGATCTCTTAAAAGCGTGAGAAGTGCCCTCTCGGCTCCCGCCTCAGCCATTCCGCGGGTGGCAAGGCCCTGGGAGACATTGGTTGCCGAAAGCGAATTTGCAGCAATAATAAAAATTGCTGCGGTTGTTATGGCAATCGCAACCATCACAAAAACTAAGAGGAGAATTAATGTTTGTCCTTTTTGATTCATAATTATCTTGTTCCAACCGTTGTATTTACTGTCTGCGCCTGTGTTCCACCCCAAACAACAATCTTTGACCTCACAATATAAACAACCTGAATGGTTGGTTTACCTCCGGCATTCCCCAGATTTTTAAAACTGATTGAATCAAGTTGCGTATCGGTGCCATTCAGGCTCATTGAAACTCCTCCTACGGTTTTAGCAAATTTTCCGCCGGCCAAAGCGTAGGTGCTTGTAACCCCCCCCGAAGTAAGTTGCAGGCTAGTATCCGTTATCCCGAGGGCCGGCGAGGTAACACCATCTGCATTATTAACATCATAGGATAGTTTGGAAAGAATGTAGCGGCTGTCATAAGAAATGGCCGAGGTACTTTCCGATGCCAGTTTTGAATTAAGGGTCGTAGTAAAAACATCAAGAAGCACTAAAAGAAATATGGACACCAGAGCCATATAAATAAGAAGCTCTACAAGAGTAAATCCTTTATTTTTTATCATGGCGAGTAATTGACTGTCATATCATTCAAAACCGGTGTTTGACTATAATCGCCCGCATTTATATCAAGTAAAGCTTTGTAGCCAAAACATCTCTCGGGATTTTGATAATTGCCAAAAAGGCCAATCGGAAAGGCTGCCGAAATTGAAGCGCCCACCGGAGTATAAAAAGTGGTTGTGCTGCCACCCGGTCCAACGTAGCTGAAACTCCCGGAGGCACAAATTCCTGCCGAAGGGGTGGCCACTGCAACCTGCATTCTAATTGTTGTATCTGTAGGCTGCGCTACACTTGCCACAAAGCGGTTAAAAGCCGATGGTGTTGCAATCGAAAGAGGGTTGGATAGAAAGGTTCCCGAAGCAACGTAAATACCAGTATCGGGTCCTCCCTGAATAATCTTAAGTTGCTTTTCCATAGTATTTGCTACCATATAGACAAAATTATCCCCGTCCGCTTCCGAAACCGAAGTTAAGTCATTAAATCCGGGTAAAAAATTTATTCCTCCGCAATACGTTGGTGTGGCTTCGGTCTCAATATTTAAGACCTGGTATTCTTTCGGCTCTACCTGATCAGCCGGAAAACCATCCTGCCCAACTATTATTGCCCGTTGCCCGGATAAAACCGTAAGCGACCGCCTGGGAAAAAGTTGAATGTTAGTTGAATCCCCGTTGTAGTAACCGCTGGTTGCCCCGCTTGAGGGCGTGCCCGAAAGGAACTTGGGAGAGCCTTTATTTGATGTATCAATAATGTAAAACTGATCACTGTCAGGCTTCCCGTCGTGATTGCCGTCAATTCCCCCATTGCTGGACATATAAACGCGGTTACTGTCCGTTCTTACATAAACCGAGTTGGCGGCTTCCTCGGTTCCGCTTGCAGAATTAAAATCAAGTGAGCTCTTTTCTTTCCACCCCGAGGCTCCGCCGGAAATTCTCCCGCAGCTACTGTTATTTATTTTAGGATTTGTGCCACTGGTGGGAACGCTGGTTACGTCAATTATATCAAGCTCCGGATTTGTTCCGGCACCGACAGCGACAAAAATATATGTATGCCCATCGGCAGCCGAGGTGGCAGCCGCCAGTTGGTGATCCGCATAAAGCTCAATATTCCCTCCGTCCGAACAACTTGAATGGGCAGGGGGGGTTGTATCACCCCAGGAAGCTCCGGTTTGCCCGGCATCATACTTCATATCAGTTCCGTTCCCGGGCTGACAATCATAACCATCAAGTTCAATCCTGCACCCCACCATATCCAATCCGCTCGAGGCAGTTTTGCTGTCAATGTTACTTAAATCAAACACATAAAGGTAGCCGCCGGAAAGAACATATCCCCTACTACCGAATGTATATATTGATACTGCTCCATACCCGAAAGGTGCTTGGTCCTGGTTGGGAGTTGAACGGCTGTCTCCTTGATACTGCCTGGTGTTAAAAAACGTCCAATATTTGTAAATTTTATTCGTTGGGTCTTGATAGGAATCCGTGGACCCATTATTCACCTGAACAACAACAACTTCATGGTCAGGCAAATTGGTCGCAAGGAGAGCATAAACTTTTCCGGAGGAGGATGTGTAGTACTTTACATCGTTAGTTATGAAATTATTCGTCAAATTAATTCCTGAGGGAACTAAACCCGGGGCGCTGTACTTTGATGCATCAAGAGTAAAAGTTCCTTTAAGCGCCGGTACCGGAGGATCGGTATTAGCAGTAACTGTTAAATAAGCCAATTTTGCAGAAGTGGTTGCATAAGGAGCCACCGCCACAAAAACTTCATTTGGAATCGCGGAGCTTGTTGCACTTGCATAAGCCGCAACCGCAACGGGGGGCCCATCGGGAAGGTCAATTGTCGATGCAGAAAGAACTGGCGAACACCACTTGGCTCTATTATTATTGGCGAGTTTAACCTCTCCCCCGCTAACGTTTGTAACCTGGACATTATTTAATATACCGGCACTAAAATCCGCTTGAGTTGTTTGGGTACAAGTCTTGTCGTTAAGATAGCGTGTCAAATAAAAAATTGAGGAAACGCTACTGGGTATTACATTATTCCAGGAAACGGTGACCGTAATTTTCTTAACCGAAGGATCGTACGGGGATACATCGGTAATTACAATTGATCTTGTAAAATCCCCTAAAGTTTCCGACCCCGACTGAATTGTCCAACCTGATCCGCTGGGAGCCAAATGGTAAGTATTGTTGTTTATAATATTTCCCCAGGCCGCCTCTCTGACGCTTCTCACCCCTTCAACCCCCTCTTCCAGATATCCCGTCGCAATCAGCCTCTGCTGCTGCTGAACCTTTCCACTATTACTTGAAACAAATCCTGTGAGAATTGCCGGCAGAAGTATCGAGGCCAGTCCGAAAGCTACCAAAAGCTCAACAATTGTCTGACCTTTGTTAATAAGTCGCTCCATATTTGTTTATTTTTATTACACTGGACTTATTTGTCACGGAACTTCCCAGCGTAAAGCCATCCTGGCCAGTGGTATAACCCACCACATCTCCGCTCCCCGCGGAAAAAATTATTACACCCCCGGGAAAAGTTATATTGGAGAGAGTTATTCCCGAATCTAAATTAATAATGGTATTTGAAATGAGTCCCTGGACAAAACTCCCTCCCTTAAATAAAGTATAGCTGCCTGACTCCAGATGAACTCCATAGGGAGAATCATTGGACATACTTAAAGTTTGTTGGGACCGAATATCAGCCAGTAGAGTGTCCAGATTAGTGGATTGAAGGGTGTTACTAGGAAGTGGAGAAATATTTACTGTTGTTAGCGCAAAAAGAACCATCAAAATCCCCATCGAAACCAAAAGCTCAATAAATGTATAACCCTTATTCATCTTAACGCGGGTTGACATTACTAATAAGTCCATATATCGGAGCAATAATAGAAATCATCATTCCCCCAACCGCAATCCCGACAATAACAAGCATGATAGGTTCCAGCATCGCCGTAAGGGTTTTAAGCGTGTTTGTTACCTGATAATCAAAGTATGTGGAGATATCAGCCATCGATTTATCAAGGCTTCCCGTTTTTTCTCCGGTTTCGATAAGTTTAACCATAATCGTGGGAACGTAGCCTTTGGCGGTTCTTAAGCCTTCGGAGAGCGTTTTACCCGAAAGAATCATTTCTTTCGATTTTTGAATCATTTTTTGGGTTTCGCGCCTCATAACAATATCGCTCGCGAGGTCAAGTGCCGCAATAATAGATATTCCGCTAGTCAAAAGAAGGTACATGCTCCGGGAAAATTGGGTTATGTCAATCAATTTAACCAAACCCGAAACTCCCGGCAAAGAATAAAAAATATTAAGAATAAAGTTCCTTTTTTGAGAAAACAGATATACAAAAAATAAAATAACACCCAATACCAAAAACAAGAAAGGAATTGTGTTTTTAGTCATAAAATCGGAGAACCAAAGGAGAATTCGTGTCGGAAGGGGTAATTCTACTTTTAAATTTCTAAAGACCGTGGCGACTTTAGGAATGACAAATATTAAATTAATCAAAAGTACTAAAACAAAAACTCCCATTATGAAAACCGGGTACATCAAAGCGCTTCTGACAGTGTCGTTAAATTCGTTTTGCTTTCTTAAATTGTCGCGGAGATCTTTTAAGGTTATATCGAGCGTTCCGGCTTCTTCCGACGCCTTAACAACATTTACCATAACCTTGTCAAAAACATTCGGGAATTTGCTCATGGAAAAATTTACCTGGTGTCCCTGGGTCAGGTCATCACGGAGGGTCTCAAGAACTTTTTTAGTTCCGCCCTTACTATCCTCCATGATATTGTTCACCGCTTCCAAAATCGGGATACCGGCTGTAAGCATCGTGGAAAGATTACTTATAAGGGCAATTTTGTCCCCGGCTGAAAGTCTTACGTTTTTATTTGGATCCTTCATCGCATGATTTTCCTTCCTTAATTGGCGACAAAATGCTTTAGCATTTTATGCCTAATTCTCAACCTTTGTAACCCTGATAACCTCCTCTATTGTGGTTATTCCATCCGCAACTTTTTCAAGTCCGTCATCAAGCATTGTTTTCATTCCCTCTTTAACTGCCGCCAGGGCAATAATATCCGAGTCGGATTTTGCAGAAATTAGCCGCCTTATCTCTTTGGTTACTTCCAACACTTCAAAGAGTCCAACACGCCCCGAGTAGCCTGTGTTTCTACAAATCTTGCAACCTTTGCCCCTATGAACGGTAATTTCGGTAGCCGAGCCAAAATGCTTCTGAACCAATTCCGCTGAAAAATGTGCGGCAACTTCTGAAGCCTGCATCTTTTCCTCCATTTTACAGGAGGAGCAAATTTGCCGAACAAGCCTCTGGGCAATAATGACATTTACGGTCGAGGCAACCAAAAAGGGCTCAACTTTCATATCGGTTAGCCTCGGAATTGCTGTCGCCGCATCATTTGTGTGCAAAGTCGAAAGGACAAGGTGTCCGGTAAGGGCCGCGTTAACGGCAATTCCGGCAGTTTCACTATCACGAATTTCACCAACAAAAATAACATTGGGGTCCTGCCTTAGAATTGACCTCAAGCCATTCGCAAAAGTTAAATTTGTTTTTGCATTCACCTGGACCTGATTGGCACCCTGAATTCTATATTCCACCGGGTCCTCGATTGTCATAATATTTTTTTCGCGGGTGTTTAGAATTTTAAGGATTGCATAAATTGTCGTGGTTTTACCACTTCCGGTTGGCCCGGTGGATAGAATCATTCCGTAGCTTCTGCTAAAAGCTTTTGTAACTTTCGCAAGATCCGCAGGGTCCATTCCAAGATCGGAAAGTGTATATTCTCTGGAGTGGCCGGACAGCAAACGGAGGACTGCTTTTTCACCCTGAGTAACGGGAATAATTGAGACACGAATATCAAGTTCCTCCTCCTCCATATGCTCGGTCATTTTTCCATCCTGAGCGCTTAAATGCTCATCTGTTCTTAGGTTTGAAAGAACTTTTATCCTCGAAATTATTCTGTCATGTACTTCCCGCGGGACGCGTAAAACATCTTGAAGCACACCATCGATGCGGAAGCGGATCAAGGAAGTTTTTTCCTCCGGCTCAATATGAATATCGCTGGCTCTATCATGATAAGCCGCGTTAATAAGCTCATCAACCACTTTAATAATAGGAAGGTCTCCTTTATATAAAGTGGCTTGCTTAATATATTCTGCCAAAAGTTCGTCAATCGTTTTTTGAAGCGCCTTTTGATAAAGACTAATTGTTGCCTCAATTTCGGACGCCGGTGCGTAATAAGCGAGTGCCCTCTCGCCGGTTTTCCTGGCAACCATACTTAAGATGCTTTTATTAGTCGGGTCACTTAAGGCCACTTTAACCCCATTTGCATCTCTGGCAAACGCAAGGGCTTTCTGCCGCCTGGCAACCTTTTCCGGAATAATATGCGCGACATCTTCGGAGATTGATTCTTTGGAAAGCTTGACAAACGGAACGTTGTAGTAGGCCGCAATAATTGTTCCAAGTTGATCCTCCGTAAGCACCCCGCTTTCAACAAAAGCGTTTACCGGATCTACCGACTTCGTTTCTGTAATAAAAGCCTTAACCTTGATAAGCCCTCTGGTATCAACCAGACCGCTCTTATTAATCAGCTCAACTATTTTTTCATTGGGCAGTGAAGACATACACAATCATTGTAGCATTAGGGTCTGAAGCTTTTGAAGAGCCTTATTTGAGGGCAGCATCCACGGCTGATTTCATGTCTGTCCAGTTATAGGCGCCGGCAAAATTTGTTGTATTAACAAAAAAGTCCGGTGTGCCTTGAAACGGCAAACTTTTTACTATATCTTGGTCGCTTGCCAACCTAGCGTCATATTTACCGCTATCCAAGCACGACTTCATGAATGTCGCATCCACCGCGCTCTTGAGAAAATCGGCAACCGTACCCGATTTTGTTTTATCGTTCTGAACCGTGGTGTTCATTAAGGTATACCCGGCATCGGTCATAAGAAGATCATTAACTTCCCAGAATTTTCCTTTTTCCTGCGCGCAGTAAAGCGCTTTCATACCCATCTCCCCATTTCCGTGTCCAGGGTAATAAATATAAACAAGGGAAGCTTTTCCGGCATCAACCAACTTTTTCATTTCAGGAACCGGGGCAAGATAGGTTCCACCATCAGAGACAAGCTTGAATCGATTACTGGTTGTGTCCATTTGTTGATTTAGTTTGGGGTTAAGGCCTGTCGCAGCCTGGCAATAAGGACAGGAAGGATCAGATATCTCAACAAACAAAACTTTGCGCTTGGCATCGCCAAATTTAATTAAATCCTTACTAAAAAGTCCTTTTATTGTATCGAGTGTAACGGTTGTTGGCTGCGCCGCTCCCGCATTTGCAGTAGTTGTCGTCGTGGCCGGCGTGGTAACTCCGCCCTTTTCAAGGTTAGAAACTTTTTCCCAAAGAATTCCGACAATAAAAGCCAGACCGATACTCAAAACAAGAAGGACCGGAACAATTTTCTCGATCAAACCCTTCTTTGAAGACTCCAACAGACCTTTTGGCATAGCAACTATTCTGCCCGAAATATTTTTAAAAGTCAACGCCAATTTTTTCATTTCTTGTCCTGAAGATAACTTAGGCAATCCATTGCTGCCATGCAGCCGAATCCTGCTGCCGTAATTGCTTGTTTGTAATGGAAGTCGGTAACGTCCCCCGCCACAAAAATTCCGGGAACACTGGTTTTCGTTCTATCGTGCGCAATTACGTAACCTTTATCATCCAGGCTAATTTTCCCTTGAAAAACCATGCTGGAAGGGGTGTGCCCAATTGCAACAAACAATCCGTCAACCAAAAGTTCCGATGATTCATGGGTTTGGTTATTTTGCAAAATTAATTTCTCCAACTTCTCTCCCCCGACAACTTCAGAAACTTCCGTATTCCATAAAACTTTAACGTTGGGGCTTTTCAAAACCTTTTCCTGCATGGCAACAGAGGCTCTAAAAGCTTCTCTCCTATGAATAACCGTTACTTCCGATGCATATCTGGTTAATGCCAGCACTTCTTCCATCGCACTGTCCCCACCGCCTACAACCGCAACTTTTTTACCTTTGAAGAAGGGGCCGTCGCAGGGAGCGCAAGAGGATACCCCACGTCCAATTAATTTGGAAAGCCCGGGGACATTCAGCCATCTGGTTTCTGCCCCCGTGGCAATAATAACTGATTTTGCAAGGTACCCTACCCCCCCGGCAACTATTTTGAACGGGGACACCGATGTATCGATTGATTCAACACTCTTTTGCACAAACTCGGCACCAAAACTGGTTGCGTGGTCGCGCATTTTTTGCATCAAGTCAGGCCCCAAGATCCCCGGCTGGCTCGGAAAGTTGTCTATTTGAGTAGTCAGCATTAGTTGCCCTCCCCAACTTTCTCCCCCGAATATAACAGTAGAAGCTGCACCCCGAGTTGTATAAATAGCAGCAGTGAGCCCCGAAGGCCCACTGCCAATCACTGCAACGTCATACATTTTTTCCATATCATTCAATTAACAAAGAAAGAAAAGATTTGGAACTTAAACAACAGTATTACCCGGTGTTTCTTCCTTTGACGGTTCAACTGGAACAACCGGCTTTTCTACAACCGGCGCTGGCGTGCCAATTGTTATTGGTTCCGGTGTTGCTACTGGAGCTGGCGGTGTTGCGCCTGGAACTCCTGTTACTGGAGCCGCTGGCTCTGCGGACGGAACTGCCGTCCCCGGAGTGGCAACTCCTGTATTTTGCTGATTTTGTGTATCGTCTGATGGCATTCAAATCACCCCCTTTTTGATCAATTCTTCAAAATTATTTTTTCCTGCGAAACCAACCTGACGCCCCAATTCCTTGCCCCCTTTAAATAAAATTGTAGTAGGAATGGACATCACTCCGTATTTTTGTGACTGAGACGGATTTTTGTCAACATCAATTTTTCCAACTAAAACCTTGTCCTTATATTCTTCGGAAAGTTCTTCTAAAACAGGTTCTGCAAGCTTGCATGGTCCGCACCACGTTGCCCAGAAATCAACTAAAACCGGAAGTTTATTACCAAGCACTTGGGCATCAAAATCTGTATCTGTTACGTTAAAGGTTGCCATTTGTATCAAGAATCAATATAACTGCCAGCAAATTTTTAATCAAGAACTAAATTTTAATTTTGTTTAGTCTTAAGGAATTTAAGACTACAGAAACTGAAGAAAGACTCATTGCTCCCGCCGCGATCATGGGATTAAGAAATCCTAAAGCCGCAACCGGAATCAAAATAACGTTGTATCCAAAAGCCCAAAATAGATTTTGCCATATCACCCCCATTGTTGCTTTCGATAAATCGAATGCGGAAAGAACGCTTCTAAAATCTTTATTCATCAAAGTTATCCCGGCTGACTCAATTGCAATATCGGTTCCTGTCCCCATCGCAATTCCAATCGATGCCGAAGCAAGCGCCGGTGCATCATTAATTCCGTCCCCGACAAAAGCAACTTTATTAGATTTAAAATTTAATATTGCACGAGCCTTATCCTGCGGCATAACTTCAGCCAAAACATTTTTTATTCCGGCCTCTTTAGCAATTTTGGCTGCGGTATCTTTGTTATCCCCTGTTATCACCCATGATTTAATTCCTTTATCGGATAATTTTTGGATTACGTTAGAAACATTATCTTTAAGCTTGTCCTCAATCTCAAAGTCAGCCAGTTGATGACCACCAGAAATTAAAGCGACTGAATTATCTTTTGACTTTCCAAGGAAATATTTTTTACCATTAATACTTCCCTCAACCCCTTTCCCTTCTATAGCTTTAAACCCCTCAACTTTGCTCGGAACAAGGCCTTCTTCTTTCGCTTTTTCAATTATCGCTTGACCAATCGGATGCTCTGAATGTTCCTCAAGGCTCGAGGCAATTTGAAGATATTGCGCCGGAACTTTATTAACAAGGATTGGGTGCCCCACGGTAAGAGTTCCGGTTTTATCGAACACAACCACTTTGACTTTGTTCAAGATCTCAAGAGCTTGAACATCTTTAATTAAGATGCCCATAGATGCTCCCCGTCCAACCGCAACAATTATTGCGGTCGGGGTTGCCAGTCCCATCGCGCACGGACAAGCAATAATAAGCACAGCAATTGCATTAGTAACTCCAAAAGCAAAAAAGGTAATGATGGCGGTGGCAAAAACGATCGGGATAAAATACGAAGAAACAATATCAACCAGTTTTTGTATTTCTGCCCTGCTTCCCTGGGCATCACTTACCATCTTAATTATTTGTGCAAGAACCGTGTCTTTTCCAATTTTTGTAACACGAAAAGTGAAGCTTCCATTCTTATTTATTGTTCCCCCGGTAACTTTATCTCCCTTACCCTTTTTGGAAGGGACAGGCTCTCCTGTAATCATTGATTCGTCAACATAAGATTCACCTTCAACAATTACTCCGTCCGTGGCAATCTTTTGCCCAGGTTTTACATGAACAATGTCGCCAATCAATAAACTCTGATCAAGTTCTTTTTGAAGACCAACTAATTTTTTAATTGCATCAGAACTTCTATTTTTTGCGTTCGCCTCCAAAAATCTTCCAAGAAGAATCAAGGCAATTATTGTTACTGAAGTTTCGTAATATCCCCCAACCACCGCCGCCGTTGTTCCAATGGCAACCAAACTATTCATTCCGAAAGAGAAATTCCTGATATCGCTCCAAAGCGCTTGATAAAATTCAAAACCAATTACAAATTGGGTGAAGATAGCAACAGGAAGTATGAAGTATTTAGTATTGGGTATATTGACAAAACTAAGGAACATTACGGAGATAGCAGCAATAACTGAAATGATAACCTTAATCTTAAGTTTCTGAAGCTCTTTCTTTTTTTCTTGTTCTATATCTTTGCCGACAACATACCCTAAACCCTCAACCGCACGCTCGATCTCAACTTTCAGATCTTTTTCTGACTCAACGTACGCAGTTTCATTTCCATAATTTACACTGGACGAAATAACTCCGGGGATTTTAGAAATCTTTCTCTCGATTAACTTTGCGCAGGAAGCGCAGTGCATTCCAACAATTGGGTACGTTTTCTTGAGGCTCATTTCTTCTGGATAACTTCCATCAGCTCCTTTATAGCTTCGTCGCTCTCTCCTTTTTTAATCGAATCGGAGACACATGTCCTTAAATGATTTTCCAAAACTATTTCGTCAACCTTTTTAAGGGCTGCCTGAACTGCAATTGATTGGTGAACTATGTTTATACAATACTCACCCGCTTCAACCATCTTAAGAACTTTATCCAAATGCCCCCTGGCAATTTGAAGCCTGTGAATAATTCTATTTTTTGGCGCTTGCATTTTATTTTTTGACTGTTATGATTATTTTAATCCCCCCAGGGGGGATTGTCAAGAATGAACCAATTTTTACTGGCATTCATAACAGGGCTTACAAGCGGCGGAATTTCCTGCGTTGCGGTCCAAGGGGGCTTACTGGCAAGTTCAATTACGGACAGTAAAAGTTTAAATGTCAAAAAGGTTCTGGCTTTCCTAAACTCCAAACTCGTTGCATATACTATCCTCGGGGGGCTTTTGGGACTAATTGGCGGGAGCCTAACCATATCTCCTAAAGTTCAGGGCTGGTTCCAAATAATTATTGGTCTTTATATGCTGGCAACAGCCGCCAGACTTCTCAATCTTCATCCAATTTTCAGATATACAGTCATTCAGCCTCCAAAGTTTATTCTTAAATATATTTCAAAAATATCCGAAGACACTTCTTTCTTTACTCCGATATTTTTAGGTTTCTTGACCGTTCTTATCCCCTGCGGTGTGACTCAAGCCATGATGGTTTACGCAGTAGGCACGGGAAGTGCTCTGGGAGGTGCCGGCATAATGTTTTCTTTTATCCTGGGAACCTTCCCCATATTTTTCCTTTTTGGAATAGCCTCCAGTGCAATGTTTAAAAACAAAATTTTAACTATTATTGCAGCTATCGTAATCGCATTAATTGGAATCCTTTCAATCAATACCGGGCAAGTCCTTAGGGGCTCGGTTCATACACTTCAAAATTATTGGCATGTGATTAGTGTAACTTCGAGTTCAGGAACCGGTGTAAAAATTAACAATGGCGTCCAGGAAGTTACAATTGAAGTTACAAGTTTTGGCTACAAATCAGATGTAAAAACACTTAAGGTTGGTGTTCCCGTAAAGCTCCTTCTTGTCACAAAAAACGTACAAAGCTGTGCAAGATCGTTTTTAATTCCATCCCTAAACTATTCTCAAATTCTACCGACAAACGGAACAACAGAGTTTGATTTCACCCCGGAATCTGCCGGAATCTTGAATTATACGTGCAGTATGGGAATGTACACAGGATCGTTTAATGTAATCAAATGATATACAAAGTCAAGGGAATGGAATGTCCGTCCTGCGCAACAATGCTTGAACTCAACCTGGAGGAGGCCGGAATTAAGTGCAAATGCTCCTACCAAAAAGAAGAAATAGAGATTGAGGGCACTCATAATAAAAATAAAGTCATTGAAATAGTATCCAAATCAGGCTACAGTATTTCTAAATGAAGAAGATATTTGTTTTTGTTTTGTCTTTACTATTTTCTATTTCCTGTTTTCTAATTCCTCCAATAGCAAAGGCGGTGTGTCCTGTTTGTACCGTTGCGGTTATTGCGGGACTTGGGGTCTCCAGGGAACTTGGGGTTGATGATATTGTTACCTCAATATGGATTGGTGGGCTCATGCTTTCGGCCTCTTTTTGGACTATCAATTGGATAGAAAAATCAAAGTGGAGGGAAAAAATTTACAAACATGTTTGCAAAGTTCGGTGCGGAATGACCGAGTATCAAGCCCTTAATTTTTGGACAATTCTCCTGGTATACCTTTTAGTGTTTATTCCCCTGCTCCTTAATCACACAATCGGGATTTCCGGAAACGCTCTTTGGGGAATAGACAAGATAGTTTTGGGGATTGCTATCGGATCCACAATGTTTTTGGTGGGAATATGGATAGACAAAATGATTAGAAAGGGTAGAGACGGCAAGCAGCTTTTCCATTTCCAAAAAGTTGTATTCCCCGTCCTAAGCCTTATAATAAGCTCTCTTGTCTTCTATTTCGTAACAAAACATTAATATGGGCAGCATCAAAACATACAAGGATCTCATGGAGAGGGTCAGTAAATTTAAGATTGACAAAAATCTTGACCTCTCAAGCGGCGAGGATCTTTCCATTGGAATTATGAACTTAATTTCTACCGAGGAGCACCTCTTTTATACTTCCCAGAAGACCAAAAATCCAAAATACCTCGATTTACTCAATGAGGTCCGTCTGATACGCACGGATCTGATGAAAAAGATCGTAAAAAATCCCGAAGGCGAGGTTTGGTGCATCAGCAAACACCTACTTGCTTCATCCATGCGTTTAATGGAGGTTGGGACAAAAGAATTAAAGAAAGGTGAGAGGAAAAAGGCCGAAGAATTGTTCGAAAAATCCTACAAACTCTATTCCCTATTTTGGGGGTTAAACTTAAGTACAGACCAAAAAGCCTCAGCGCTGAAAATGCCGGAGGATAAATCCGTTTTCTCCAAACTTAGTGACATCATTCAGCACGCGATAGATTGCTGCCGCGAGTAATTACATCAAAAACCCCGTTAGAAGAATAACTGCGGAAGAGACAATCCAATAAGTCTTACTTTGTTCAAAATCAAGCTTAATTGGTAAATTTGTAAACCAGTTGTCCAAGCTCCTTAGATCATTTAGATCAATTAATTGATCTACTGATAAATGAAAAATAAAAGAGAGTGTCATTCCCCTGCCAAAATAGGAACCCGATGAAGAAAACATCCAGAAAGTCAAAGCAAAAAATATTAGTTGGAAAAAAATTGTGTGGAAAACCAAACCTTTTCTCTCATTTCTTGTTTCATAAAGAAGCTCGAGACTTCTTGAGAGTTGCTTCTTATTCACCATGTAATTAATCCTTTGCGAAGTTAAATCTGACGGTTTAATAAAATAAACATAAATAAGATGGTCTATGTCGGGCAGGATCACCCCAACTACTCCCCCAAGCCAAAACTGCCAATAGTTCAGGGCAAAATAATGTTTTGCTATGGCAACAAAAACAAAGAGGAAAAACCAAAAACTAAAATGGATAAAGAGTTCTCGCTTCATGGCAGTAATCTTATTCTATCACCAATCCGCGGATCCTAAACTAAAAAGCGAAGCTTTTTGTCCTTCCACTCTTCCGCATAATTTATACCAACCCGCGGAGTTTTTCTAATATCCTTATATTTTATATCTGTTCCTTCAATCCAAATTGTTTTGGAGCCGATTAAATCTTTACCATTAAAAGACTTGTCTATCTTTAAATACTTTGTAAGCCTTGCGGGACCATTTACAACATCAAGACTCCTAATTAAGACTGCCTGTGGATCTCCCTTCTTTGAAGTCACAATATTAAGCATCCAGTGTATTCCATACGTAAAATAAACATAGATAGTACCAGGCTCTCCGTACATTACCTCGTTTCTCTTGGTTCTTCTACCTCCATACGAATGGCAGGCTTTATCTTTTACTCCGGTATAAGCTTCCGTTTCCGTAATAATTCCGCTTTTCACCTCTTTCGAAGGAAGTATTCTAACCAATTTTTTACCAAGAAGTTCTTTGGCAACAACAATAGCTCCCCTATTAAAAAACAATCTACCCAATCTTTTTGATTTTTGACTCATTTTTAAGTTGCTGCAATTTCCACATGAACAAACGTCCTTTAGATTTGGCATTTACGGCATCTTTAACAAAACTTCTGGCGGATTCGAGAAGCCCACGAGGGGTTTCTTTTGCCAGCTTCATATAGAGAGATTTGTGCGCGAGGTCATTAAGTTCAACTGAAAGGTCATAGGCATATTTCTGAAACTCACGGCTTACATATTTGTCGGTATCGTCCAGTTTATATTTGTTAAGAACGTCGCCTATTGACTTAAAGGTAGTCTTCGTCATAAATTACACAAGTTTAGAACAAAATGTCGGTAAGAGAAAGAATAAAAGGTTTTTTAAGACAAAGAACAATCGACGAGATGTGCAAACTGGCCGCCGATGAAATAGATAGGGGCGGCAGTCTCAATATCGAAATCGGCCACCGAACAGAAAGGAAATTTTTAAATATAAGCTCGGAGAATCTCCATGAAAGTTTGCCTACATTTTTAGAGATGCTAAAAAGTTTCCGCGGAGGTGGTCATAATTTAAGACTTACAATCCTCAATCGGGACCACCAAAGAACGGGGAGTTTTAGCGGAATGATAGAATTGACAAAGTAACTTCTTTTATTATTTTATTCAAAATCTCTTTCTCGTCGTTCGTAAAATTCTCAAGAACATACTCGATCCCCGCCTGCCGGGCATCCGGGGGTCTATTGTCCACCCCGATTCTCACATGCCAATACTGATCAGTCCCCAAAGCTTCATCAACCGACTTCACGCCATTATGGATTTTGGGACCGGTGCCAAACTGAATCTTGTAGCTTCCAAGAGGAATATCCAGGTCATCGTGGACAACGTACAGATTCGACAAATCGAGTTTGTATTTGTCAACAAGCTTCTTAACAAAACTTCCGGAGCCATTCATGAAGACATCAGATTTTTTAACTACGACATCTTTGGGAAGCTTTGCTTTCCGAAGCTCATCGACCACCAAAAACCCGGCATTGTGCCTGGTATTTATGTACTTACTGCCCGGGTTCCCGAGCCCGACAATTAGTTTCACTGAAGCAATTGTAACACTTCTTCATCTGTGACTTGAGGAAAATAATGGTAAAATTCTCCCACAGCCTGAAATTCCAATGGCATCTTTAAAACTACGATCTTATCAACTTCTCCACGAATTCGATCGATAAAATCCCTCGGGGCAAGAGGTACAGCTAATACTATCCTTCCAACTTTCTTTTTCTTTAAATATTTAATTGCTGTCCCAATCGTTGCACCAGTAGCTATTCCATCATCCACCAAAACTACTTTCTTTCCCTCTAAATCCTTGAGCCTGCCAAATTTTTCTATTCTTTCCTCAACAATTTTCCCCATCTCCAAACTCTTTTTTCCGGAAAACACCCCTTCGGGACCAACAGCACCGGCTGCCAACTCCGGCTGTCCTAAAGTAGGCACCTTTTTCACAATCAGGGCGTAAAGTGGCAAATGAAGATCATCTGCGACAGCTCTTCCAACAACCACTCCCCCACGGGGTATAGCCAACACAACATCAAAGGCTTCTTTCAATGAAGAAAGTCTCTCGGCAAGAAGATTCCCAGCCTCGGTTCTATCTTCAAACACCTTCTATTATTTAACCTTTTTGAGTAAGTTCTCGGCAATTTTACCAATCACCGGTACCACCCACTTCTCCCCCTGCCAAGCTTTATAAACGTATAGAAGCCAGAGAACGAATCCCAAAAGCATTAAGGCTCCATTAATAAAGGCTACAAGTGGAGCAAGAATTATGGTAAATGCAAAAATTCCGATTCCCCAGAGAACTACTAAATAAATTACCGACGTAACCAGGGATTGCATTGCCCAAAATCTGACAAACTCATCTTTTTCAATTAAAAGAAAAAGAACGGGAACAACTATTGTCGGTCCCAAAAGAGTTACCAAAACTGCTGCTACTTCTTTTTTAAGTCCCAAACCGCTTTTCATAAATCTCACCCTCTTTCCCCAACTCTTATCTTTTCACAAAAAAGGTATGAAGGTCAACTAGTAAGATTTTTGTAGCTTAAAAAGGTCCCGAAGTTCTTTAGCAGTCGTTGCCTGATTAGCACTTTTATCGTCGCGGAAATTGATAAGTCGGGGAAAACGCAGTGCCAGCCCTGCTGTGTGCTTAGGACTTTTTGTAATCTCATCTGCCGCAAGCTCAACAACGAGGCTGGGAACTACCCAATAATCAGGCGTTAGATCCTTATGAACTTCGTATTCTTTGGGTTTTTCAGGCGCCCCAAGTTTTTTGAGCCTCGTATTTAATTCTTTGAATTGCGCGTCAGTTAGTCCCGTCCCTACTTTCGTGACTGTTTTAAAAGTATCTCCATCTTTTATCCCAACCAAAAATTGTCCAACCCCAAAGCCGGACCTTTTCCCTTTACCAACCGAGTAACCCATGACAACACAATCCACCGTATCGGAAAGTCTTCCACTTTGACCCTCTACTTCCTTCATCTTCACCCAGTTCCAACCGGTTCGCCCCGAGACATAAAAACCGTTGGCTTTCTTAACAACAACCCCTTCAAGCCCCATTTTTAGATATTTCTGGTGCATTTTTTTAATTACTTCCGGGTCTTTTGTAACTGTGTTTTCATCAACCCGAAGAATATTCCCGTTCACAACCACTTTTTCAAGCTCCGCTCTTCTTTTAAGATACGGCTCATTAATCATGCTTTTGCCATCAGCGAGAAGAATATCAAAAATCTGAAACTGAAGCGGAACCTCTGATGAACTTTTGGCAATATCGTGCTTACGTCTACGCTGGATTGTTTTTTGAAAGTCCAAAAACATCTCACGCTTGGGATCCACCCCGATTGCCTCAGAGTCAAGGATTACTTCATCCGCTTTTATAGACCTGCCAACTCCGAGAAGTTCGGGAAAGGTCGCCAGAGGAATAGCGTTCATATTCCTGGTAAAAATCCGTATGAAATTATTTTTACGCCTAAAGTGGATAAAAATCCTAAGGCCGTCAAATTTTGGCTCAACGGAAACCTCCCCCATTTTCTCAATCATTTCGGTGGTGGAATTAAGACGCTGGGCAAGCATTGGAACAACCGGGACTCCGATTTCCGGCTTCGCAGCTTTGATATTTCCCTCTTTGACCAACTTTGCAACGTAACCGATATCGGGCCTGATGTTATACGCTTCCTCAATCTCTTTCTGAATTTTTTTGTCGTGCCCGGCAAGTGCATCAATTGCGGTTTTTTCGGAAAACCCAAGTCTAAGCTTCCCTACCGGAATTCTGGCAACAAAACGGGCAGACAGAGAATCCAGATTTTTAAGCAAATCCGCCATCTTTTCAATCTTCCTGTCTTGCGATCCTTCCCCGTTATCCTTGGCAATGCTTAAAAGCTTTTCGTATACCTCCAAAACCGTTAATTCACTGTTTTTACTTTTACTTAATTCTTGAGCAACATTCCCCACGTCTCCCTTTTCTTTATATAGCTTTGTGACAGCCTGAATATCCTTTCCAAACGCACCCGCAATTGCCCGTATTACCATCTTTTCTGCCAAATTGAGAAGTACCCCCTCATAGTTTGGAGCTAGAACCCCAAGAGATAAATAAACCGTTTTTTGAATTTCGTCTTTACCGGTTTTTTTGAAGAGATCGGTCAAAATTGAAGTAATTTCAAGCCGGGAGGAAGTCTTTTCCAACTTCTCAAGATATATCGCAAATTCCCCAAATTTCATACCTATATTATACTGCCTTGTGAGCCATCATGTAGCTACTGAAGAATAGGTAAGCAAAAATCACGGCTCCTAGGAACATAAATCCAAAAACGATGGAAAGAATTCCCCCCCATTCCTCGTGGGCCACCTTATTTATTCCCTCCCCAAGAAGGGTCAAACCAAACAGGCTTGGTAAAACCAAAATCATATACAAAAATTGTGGGTCGGTTGTTGTCATTTATTTGCAACTACATATTTACTCGCCTTGGTTGTTCCGGTCTTTTTAAGAATTCCCTTTGTAAGTAGGTCACGTAGTTCCCTCAAAATTGTGTCCTCGGAAACCATCGGGAGTACTTTCTTTAGTTCGCTCATTCCCCCACTCCCCTGATCGGAAATAAATTCAATGAGCCTCATTTGACGCTCGGAAAGGGCTATTTGTTCTCCAAATTTAACTTTAAGGCGAGTGTCCACCGAAAGTTTCCTGACCTTATCTTTAATTTTTTCCAGCTCTTCCGCCACGACGTGGGTAAAGTATTCAAGCCAGGGAGTAACATCGCGGCTGCCAATATTGGGAGATTGCCTGTCAACCGAGGCAATAGCCTCATAATAGTCACCCGGATCGGTATCAAAATGCTCTTCCAGGGAGAAAAACTTCTTAACATTGTAGCCTTCCCTCATTAAAATTAACGTTGAAAATGCGCGTACAGTACGGCCATTTCCCTCAACAAAAGGGTGGATTGCAACCAAAATATAGTGCGCGATTCCGGCCCTTATGATCGGGTGAATTTCGCGTGCATCGGGGTTATTCAACCAGGCAAAAAAATCCTCGAGAAGATAAGGAACTTCAACGTGGGGCGGTGGGGAAAAAATAATTTTCCCCGTTCCCTCTTCTTTAATAACAACCTCCGTAGTTCTAAAAACACCCACCTTTTCGGGGGCAACAATCCTGTCAACCGTGGCTCTATGAATATCTTTTAACATATCCGGGTCATACTCCCCTCTCTTTGCAGCTAGTTCATCAAGAAGCTCCATAACATTTCTGTAATTTACGACCTCTTGAATATCGCGCGCCCTGGCGTAAACTTCCTGTCCTTCGAGAATTTTTTTGGTTTGATAAAGAGTTAAATCATTTCCCTCAATGTGGGTTCCGTGATGAATGGTACGGATTTGGGCATCACTCTGGAATTGTTTTTCAAAAGAAGGAACAAGTGGGGCATTTTCTATAACCTCTTTTGAAGCCTCGATAGAACCAATATTTTTTAGAACCTTATTAGAAACATTGTACTTTGGAGCATACATATATCTCCAATATACCGCATTATTTGCGGTAAATACAAGAAGGGACCCTATCCGCCAGGTCATCCGAATTGTAGGCAGTTCCAACCTCTTCGTAGAGCGAGTCGGCAGCTTTTTTAACAATGTATGAGGAGGCTGCCGCTGCCAAGATGGGTTCATTTTTGGCCAAAAGGGCAACAGTTAAGCCCGCCTCAACATCCCCGCTTCCGCCTTTGGTTAAACCCGGATTTCCCCCTTTTACTTCCAGGCATTTACCAGGGGCGTAAACAAAAGTTGCCGGCCCCTTCAAAACTATTACGCAGTTATACTTTTTAGCAGCACTTTCGGGACTTAAGTTCCCAAAAATCATTTCATATTCCTTTTTGTTTGGGGTGAGAATGGCCATCTTCGGAATCCAATTTGGATCAAGTACTTGAAGGCTGCCGGCATCAATCACCCATTTTTTATCAGGAAACGCAAGCAAGAATTTTTTTGTAATTTCAGTTGTTTCCCTGCATTTTTCGTCACAAGCATTTTGCGTACCATCGTCCCCCTCTTTATGGAAACGCATAAATCCGGGGCCGATTAAAATCGAATCCGATTTCTTAATATATTCTTCCGTCTCTTCCCACGGAACCCAGATGAAAGAAAGGAGCTTGGATTTGATTTTGTTCGCAATTTCCCCGACCGAAGGATCCGGCGAGGCGAAAAATACCATATCCACCATTCTTGAGGCTGTAACCAAGGAAAAAAGAGGGGCGCCATGGAAAAGGTGCGATCCGCCAATAATCGTTACCTGTCCATTTTGGCCTTTTGAGGAATCCCACGGGGGGTTGTATAAATTCTCCAATAAAACAGGATCAAAAACATTAATCATCTTGTGCTCCCCCTATGGGAGGTCTGCCCTTTCTTGAGGTCGCTCTTTCCCAATCTCTTTCCATTTTTTCCAGATCTGCACGACCAACGGTAACATTTTTCCTTGCCTGACCAAGAAGCTCTAGGCTCCTTGTGGCACCAATATTTACCGGTTTACCTCTGTTTTTTTCTCTCAAATTAGCCTGTTCCTTCGACAATAATTCAAGATACCCCGATCTTACAACAACACTCGCACGACCAAGCTCAAACCCCAATCTTTTTTGAGCCGCCTCTTCAGCTCTTTGTGAATCAGATTCCATAAATATATTTTAACTCTTTAATTCAATTCTCTCCACCTTTCCCAAACCTTTCAAAAAATGAACATCTGCGGTGGTGATTATCGTTTGCTGTTTCTTCGCCAGTCCCATGACAATATCCCTATGCTCATGATCCAATTCCGAAAAAATATCATCGAGAAGAAGGGTCGGACGGACTTCGGTTTTCGCCTCAATGAAATTTAACTCGGACATTTTCAGCCACAAAATTCCCATCCTTTGTTCCCCACGGCTGCCGTAACTGGCTAAATTCCTTCTTCCCTCAAAAAATATAAAGTCATCGCGGTGGGGCCCCACCAAAGTTGTTGCCGCCGCAACTTCTTCCTCCTTGTATTGTTCCAGTCTTCCGTCGCTTATCACCGACTTGTCATATTCCAAACGGTAATGGGTGCCCGAAGGAGAGCCTTCCGAATTTACAAAATCAATAAATTCCTGCCTTTTGATAGAAATATAGTCTCCATTTTTAATAAGCAGTTGGTTCCAAAACAGGAGTTGAGACCTTGAAATTCCTTCCTCGCGGATTTTGAAAAGCAGTCTGTTCCTTTGACGGAGTCCCTTCTCATAGGAAAGAGTTGATCTTCTATACTCCCTGTCGACCTGTGAGAGCACACTATCCAGGAATTTTCTGCGTACCGTCGGGCTTTCCGTTACCAAATCCATATCCCAAGGCCCGAAAAGAACTGCTTTAAAGTTCCCCGCAAAGTCTATCGTTCTTTTGGGAACTCCATTCACCAAAAGTTTTTTCTTTGGCCAACCGTTATCTCCCTTTGTTATCATCACTTCCAAACCGTCACATTTAACCTTTGTTAAATCTTGTCCGTATTTAATCATCTCTGCCTCCAATTTCGCCTTAAAACTTTTTGCGGTGGAAAGAAGATAAAGGGCCTCTAAGATATTGGTTTTGCCAGAAGCGTTCGGCCCGACAATAGTCGTTATTTTGTCAGAAAACTTCAAGGTTTTAGCTCTGAAATTTCTAAAATCCGACAACTTTAATATCTTAATCACAGCTGAAGTATACTATAATTGGCTATGATGGAATCAAACGCAGAAATTCAGAACGCAGACGAAAAATTACACCCCTCTAATCTAGAATTTTTTGTTACCGATCATAGCCCGGACAACGAAGATACAGGCAACAAAGAAGCTCTAAAAAGGTTGTATGCGGATATCGCAAAGGACGGTATCCAATCCGTCAGGTTTGATTGGCGCTGGAGCAATGTCCAACCAACGAATGAAGAAATTGATCAAACCGCCTCAAGAAGATATGCAGGGGCAGTTTCTTTAATGAAGGAGGCCGGTTTGGACGCACCCACAATCAATCTTTCAAGTATTCCCGAATGGGCAACGAAATTATATTCCACGGACAAAGAGGCTTTTTTCAACGCTTATGGCAACTATCTGGAAAGTGTAAGATTTAACCTCTCAAACATCCCCGACATTAGAGTTTCCAGATTCCAAATTCTTAATGAACTTAATGTTGGTACTTACACTCCTATAAAAGATGCTGATGATATTGCAAGAATGTGTGATATGACGCGGAAAACGTTTTCTGGCCACAACCAGAATCCAAAAATCTCAGTAAGTATCTTAGCTGCAGAGCTTCCCGGTGTAAGCGTTCTCCCATTCATTAATGAACAACTTAAGAAAATAAAAGATCATGTTGATATTATTACCGTTGATTATTACCCCGGTTCATGGTTGCGTCCAACAAAAGAGGGTGAAAGTGGGCTCAAAAGTTTTTTCAAACGAGTTGCCCTCCCGGGAACGGAAGCTTACAAGGAGATGTTCACTTATATGACTTTATTCAAAACGGTCGCAGAAACATTTTCATCTTGGAATAAGGAATATGAAATCGGAGAGACAGGCTTTCCGACAAAAGACATATATTGGGGAAATGAAAGGAGACAAAGATATTTTTATGATGCTTTTTCAAGAAGCTTAAAACATTTAATGGCTGATTTTAGAAGAAGGGGAATAAGTTTACCGTCGAGAATCGGATTTTATGAAGCAATCAACGAAGCGCCTAAGGATATACGAGGAAAAATTTTAAGAACAACACCATATCCCGAATTCGACTGGGGAATGCGAACGGAGAAAGGTGAGAGAAAACTGATTCTTCAAGGAAACCTAAAGAACCCATCCGAGGGTGGTTCCAGATTAAGCGAGATTATCCACTATCTTAATCAGCCCTTCTGACAAATTGGACAATAAAAAGTTCCCCTCCCGCCTTGAGTGATTCTCACTATCTTCGCTTTTTTACAGCGACTACACAGTTGTCCGTCTTTCCGATAAACCAAGGAATGCAGCTGATAACTTCCCTCTTTCCCTTCGGGGGTAACGTAAGCATCTTCACTGGATCCCTGATAAGCCAAACTTGTTTTCAGAACTTTCTCTACCGATTCAAAAAGCTCTTTTTGCTCACTTCCGCTTAAGCTTTTCGCCGGCCGTTTGGGGTCCACTTCTGCCAACCAAAGTGCGTCATTGGCATATATATTCCCCACTCCGGAAACTTTTTCCTGATCCATAAGCAGTACTTTAATTGCAGTTTTGTTTTTACTTAAAATTTCTCTAAATTTTTCTAAAGTTAGGTTCTTTAAAAATTCCGGTCCCAATTTCTTCACAAAATTTTCTTCTTCCACCTTATCCGTAGGAACAACTTTTAACCAGCCAAAACGGCGCACGTCATTGTAATAAAGCATTGCCCCGCCCGAAAGTCTAAGGATCACGTGGCTATGAATTCCCGGCACTCCGCCAAAAACCTTTTTAGAAAGCTCTCCAGAAACCTTTTGATCCCGGTAAATATATTGTCCAGTCATCTTCAAGTGCGTCAAAATAGAATAATTATTGGACAAATCCAGAACAATAACCTTCGCAAACCTCCTTGTCCCGATAATTTTTTGGCCGATTAGTTTTTGGGGATCTCCAATAAATATTTTAGGCAGCTTTATTTGCACACCTAAAATAGTCTTTCCGACTAAATACTTCTCTAATTGTAATCTGATTGTTTCAACTTCTGGTAGTTCCGGCATAGATTTTATTTAATCCCAATTTTCTACTTTCGTTAAGCCAAAAGCCCTAAAAAACTTTGGAAAATCGTTTTTCTTAAGATAATTTGGCCAAAAAATATGAAGGAAATATTCTAATAATATTTGTAAAACAAATAAAATTACCAACCAATAAATGGGCAAATTAAAATTCTTTAATAAGAGTACCCACACAAAATACGGCTCGATGAAATTAGGGAAAAACAGTAGAATAGCTTGCTTTTTATAAACGAAGAAGAAAATTTCCCCGATCATTCTAAAAACAAAGAAAGAACCGAATGGTATACCAAGGCCCGCTACAAATCCTAGATATGTCATTGCTATAAATCCCGGAATATCAAATTTTTTATCCCATTGTTGATAAGTTCTCCAACCCATACCCGCAAAATGTTGAAGAAAATAGGCATCAAAATAATCAATAATTACGAAGGTGATAAAGCCCCAAAGAGGATTAATAAGAATAGGAAATGCCGAAAGAACTCTTATAAAGGAAATAATAAAAACAATCTTCTTATTTATTGGGTTTTGCATGGCCTTGAACAAATTCTAACATTTCTTTTTTGAATCTTTCTTTACTAAATTTCTTAGCCTGATTAATACAATTCTCCGCCGTAATACTCTGATGATTCGAATCATTAAAGCGCTTGACCGCGTCGATTAATGATTCTGGCGTTCTTTCATTGAAAAATACTCCTGTTTTGCCATCGATAACGGTTTCTAAAGGACCTCCCTGTGCAAGCGCAATCACCGGAGTCCCAACCGCCATTGCTTCAACCGGAATAATTCCAAAGTCTTCTTGTTCAGAGGGAAAAATAAAAGCTTTGGCGTGTTTCATTAACTCCCATTTTTCTTCTTCGGTCACTTCGCCTAAAAATTCAATATTATTCCCTGCATCTTTTTTAAATTGAGCGAGGCCGTACGAGGCAAAAGTGCCGCCAAAAACTTTTAGAGGAAGGCCAAGCTTGGTAAAAGCTTTTACGGCAATGTCGTGTCCTTTGTGACGTGAGACTCTTCCTCCAATTAAATAGTAATTTTCCTTTTTGACAGAGGCACTTACTTCGGGAGTTTCGACGGGGGGATAAATTACGGTTGCCTCCCGGTGATAAAACCTCTTAATTCTCCCCGCAACTTCTTTTGAGTTAGCAATAAGATAGTTGGGAAGTTGGGCGGCGTACTTATCAAGAAGTCTTAAGAAAAACATTGGAATTTTTCCCAGTACTAAAAGGGCTTTCCGGAAGATATTGTTTCTCCAATCGTTGGCAACCGGATAACCGTAGAGATATCTTGGCGGAGTATGGTAGTAACATATCAGGGTACTTTTTGTGCTCGTTTTGACAAAATTTGGGCTTGTATACGTACCGGCAGAGGATACTATAACTACATCATATTTTGTCAAATCCATGGTAGAAAAAACAACCGGAGCAACAAATCTAAAGAGACTAATCAGTTTAGATTTAAAGGGAATTTTTTGCAGAAACGATGTTTTTATATTCCATTTTTCAACTCTACTTCTGTGGGGTCCAGCAAATTCCGGCAAAAAAACCGTTGTATAAACAGGAGTACCCGGCCAAATCTCAAGAAGTGACTCCACTACCCTCTCCGCCCCACCGTATTCTTTTAAATAATCATGAACAATTGCTATTTTCATTTAAAATAAAGCTCCCTGCTTTTCCTCCTCGATTTTCTTGCCCACGTCCTGAATTCTTTTGGTTAAGGTCTTAAATCCAAACTCCTCAAATAATTTTAATACTTTAGGGCTATCAATACTCCACTTACCCATAGCCTCAAAATCCAAATCGAGTGGAACATCTCTAACAATTGTGGCCAGCATAAACGATTGATCGGCAGAAGCTTTCCCTTTTTCAAGTTTTTCGCGGACATTACCGGCAATCTCATCCAGATGATCGTAAATTCCTTTGACAGATTTATATTTTGAAAGAAGTGTAATTGCGGTCTTTGGCCCAATACCGGGTACACCGAAATAGTTATCGGAGGGGTCACCTGTCAAGGCTTTCAGGTCAGCAATCTGATTAGGGGGAACTCCCATACGCTCGGCGGTTTCTGTCTCGCCGAAGAGTTTGGCATTAACAAGTCCTACAACAGGCATATAAAGTTTGACATTTTTCGCATCGTCAATCAGTTGAAGCTGATCGCGATCGCCAGTAACAATAATCACATCCTCTTTTGATTTAGTAGCAATTGTTCCAATGACGTCATCTGCCTCGAAACCGGGCTTTGAATATACCGGAATGCCAGCGGCTTTTAGGAAGTTTTTGGCTTTTTCAAACTGGCCCGAAAGTTCATTCGCCATCGGCGGGCGTTGAGCCTGATAGGAAGGAAGTTCTTTCTGCCTAAATGTGGGCGCTTTTTCATCAAAAGCTACGGCAATGTGGGTAGGTTTAAGGTCAGTTATAACCCTAAGAAGCATAGAAACGAGTCCATAAACTGCATTTATCGGTTCCCCGTTTTTTGTAGTCAGAGGAGGCAGCGCATGAAACGCCCTGTGCAGAATTGCATTTCCATCAACAATCACAAGTTTCCCCATGAAGCTATTTTACCAGAATTTAGACCTTGCCGTTGCCGGGCTTACTTCCCACAATCTCTTCAAAATCGTCACGATCGAGAGTTTCTTTGGCTATTAATGCGTCAGAAACTTTGTCCAAAAGTTTTCTTTTCTCTTTGATAAGCTTCACGGCACCTTTATAACAAGAGTCGAGTATCTTTTTAACTTCCGTATCAACCTTTTCCATAAAAGCCGGAGAATTTTTAGCCCCCTCATACCACTCCAATTGTCCAAAATCCCCCATTCCCATATCGTCTCCCAAATTAATTGGCCCCAAGCTACTCATTCCAAATTCAACCACCATCGCTTTGGCGATTTTTGTAGCCTGGGCAATATCATTTGCGGCTCCGCTGGTCATTTCTTTAAAAACAACTTCTTCCGCGGCTCGTCCTCCAAGCATTGCCGTAATTTGTTCCAAAAGACGCCCTTTTGTTTCGTGAGTTCTGTCGGCAGAGGGCGGAATTAAGGTGTGTCCCAAGCTCATTCCGCGAGCAACGATTGAAATTCTATGAACCGGGTCCATTTTACTTAGGAAGTGGGTAACAATTCCGTGCCCGGCTTCATGATAAGCAGTAATCTTTTTATCTTCCTCGCTCTGAAGCCTCTTTTTGGCAGGACCGAGCTTAACTTTTGTTGCGGATTCCTCGATATCGAGCATGGAAATTTCTGTTTTATCCTCTCTGGCAGCTCCAATTGCGGCTTCATTGAGCATATTTTCCAAATCCGCTCCCGAAAATCCAACTGTGCGGTCTGCAACGCGTCCCCAATCAATTTTCTTGGCAAATCTTTTACCGCGCGCATGAATTAGAAGAATCGCAAGTCGTCCTTCTTTGTCCGGCATATCAAGCATGACGCGCCTGTCAAATCTTCCAGGCCTTAAAAGCGCCGGATCAAGTAGATCACCCCTATTTGTTGCTGCCAGGACAACAACATTGTCATTTGGAGTAAATCCGTCCATCTCAACCAAAATCTGATTCAGGGTTTGTTCGCGCTCATCGTGTCCGCCCATCATTCCCCGACCTCTCTGCCTCCCTATTGCATCAATTTCATCAATGAAAATAATTGCCGGTGCTGCCGCTTTTGCCTGTCCGAAAAGGTCCCGAACACGAGAAGCCCCAACTCCAACCAACATTTCCATAAACTCGCTTCCCGCCATGGAAAAAAACGGAACTCCAGCCTCTCCCGCAACAGCCTTGGCAAGAAGAGTTTTACCTACCCCTGCCGGACCAACAAGAAGAGCCCCTTTAGGGGTTCTCGCTCCCATTTTTCTGTATTTCGCGGGGTACTTAAGAAAATCCACAAGCTCTTCAAGTTCTTTTTTAGCCTCATCAACTCCGGCAACATCGGCAAAAGTCACATCCTGCTTTCCTTTAGCAAAAACTTTGGCACGGCTTCTGCCAAAAGAAAAAATATCCTGGGCGCCTCTATTTTGGGCACGAAGTAAATAATAAAAAAGTCCGGCCATAAGGATTAAGGGCAAAATTATCCCGGCGGCATCCCCCAAAGTTTTTGTAAGAGACTGGTCTACCACGGAAAACTTAACAGTTGAAGGATCAATTCCGGAGTCTTTCAGAAGTTGGCTAAAACCTTCAACATTTTCTTTTGTGGAGAACTTTGTACTCCCATCTTTGTAAGTAACAACAAGTTTATCGCTTTCAATTAAAACCTTATCAACCCTTTTCCCTTTAATGTCGGTCATGAGCTGGGAAATATCGACATTATTATTACTTCCCGCCATCTGTACTCCCGCAATAATTACAGGAACAACAAAAAATACCGCCAAAAGTCCTAAAGCGACTGTCCAGAGGTTTAGTTTTAACTTGAATTGAAATTGCTTTTTACCATCTGATGGCAAGCTTTGCTTATTTTTTTTCTTAGGATCCATACACAGGGATTATATCCCATTATCTCACTTTTGTCCCATTCAGAACCTTCTTCTGGAGCTTGAAGAGAACAGTGGGGGTTTCCTCGTCTTCCGCGGGAACTGCCATTATCATCATTGCCTCGGAAAGTTCTTTTTCGGGCCCGATTGTTTTCGGCACAAGGTTCACAACAAAAGGAAATTGTTTCCCCTCAAGATCAGCTGGCTTGAAAAACTTCATAATTCCGGAGAACGCCTTTTTCTTTCCGATTTCCTCCCCAAAATCTACTTCCATTCTAATAACCCAATGGCTCCACTCGGGAACATCAGCCTTAATGACCGTTCCCATTCTTATATCCACGGCTGAAAATTGATCAAAGTTTATTGTGTCCATGTTAGAAGTAATCAATCTTCATAGCAGCCCGAACCTTAGCCATAGTTTCTTTTGCTACCTCCCGTGCTTTTGCAGTTCCCTCTTTTAAGATCTTGTCCAACTCTTCGGGATTCTTTTCAAATTCCACCCTTTTCTCCCTTATTGGTTTTAAGAAGTCGTTCAGGGCTGTAAAAAGTTTTTCTTTGACTTCAATATCCCCCACTTTTCCACTTTCATATCGTGCCTTCAGATCGGCTACTTCGGCTTTGTTGGGATTAAAAGCGTCGTGATAGACAAAAACAGGATTTCCTTCAACTTTACCCGGATCAGTTGCATGAATTCTGGTAGGATCCGTATACATTCTCATCACCTTTTTCTTCAATTCTTCTTCACTATCCGAAAGATAGATCGCATTTCCCAAGCTTTTACCCATTTTTGCCCCACCGTCAATTCCCGGAAGTCTTTTGATATCCCCAACGAGTGCCTCAGGTTCGACAAAAGTATCTCCGTAGAGAGAGTTAAACTTTCTAACGATCTCACGGGTTTGTTCAATCATCGGAACCTGGTCTTCCCCAACAGGAACCAAATCCGCATTAAAAACAGTTATATCAGCAGCTTGTGAGACCGGATACATTGCAAACCCTGCCGGTATACTCTTCCCGTATCCTTTTTGTTTAATTTCGTCCTTTACCGTGGGATTTCGGAGAACCCTTTCTAGGGTAACTAAATTCAGATAAAAAACGGTAAGCTCCGCAATCTCTGGAATCATTGATTGAATGAGAATTGTGGTCTTTTTGGGATCAATCCCAACCGCCAAATAATCAAGGAGGACTTCTTTTATGCTGGCCCTGACCTTTTCGGGGTCTTCAAAATTGTCGGTTAATGCCTGCACATCGGCAATCATTACAAATTGGTCATAAGAATCCTGAAGCTTTACTCGGTTTTTCAAGCTCCCTACAAAGTGCCCCAGGTGCATTTTCCCTGTAGGCCTATCGCCGGTTAAAATTCTTTTCTTCATGTCTTTAGTGTATCAGAAACCAAAGTTAGGTTTGTGGCTAGGGAGAGACTCGGACTCTCGACCTCGGCGTTATGAATGCCGCGCTCTTACCGACTGAGCTACCTAGCCTAGGATTGTATTTTAACATTTTGAGCCGAAAATGGCTAAGCTATGTTATAATGGGCTCTGCTAGAATGCATGCGGGGTAGTGTACGGCTGCACGGAAGGCTCATAATCTTCCAGGCCGGGTTCAACTCCCGGCTCCGCAACATATGAAAGAAAAAACCCAACCGCTGCAGCAACCCCAAAACCCCGACGATTTAGTTCGTATAGCACCAGATGGATTTGAAGGAACTTATCCCTTTGATCTTTCTCCGTTACAAAACAAAGACCAACGGCCGGTCGGAACCTCACACGAAGAAGAATACGACGATTAATCCCTTTAGAAGAATAGTTTTTCCCACCTCACCCAGTTTGGGTCGGGCAAAGTATCAACTTCCACAGGCATTTGGGGCGCGAGCTTTCTTAAGGTATCTTCATCGGGCAAAACAACCATTGCTTCCCCTGTTTTCCCCAGTCCCAGCTTGTCGCGTACCTCCTTTTCAATAAAATTTGGGTTTTGGGTTTGGGCAACCTCCTGAATCAGTTTATTATTATCAGCTTGAATCTTTGCTAATTTAGCCTTCTCCGCCTGAATTTGGGAAGATATTTGTGCGTCTCTACTTATGTTTTTAAGCACGGACAAGGCCAAAATCAAGATCAGACCCCAGACGGCATACCCGGCTATTTTTCCCAGTACTTTTTTCATACCCTGTAATACATTGACTATCCCAAAAAATGGGATATAATGAGCCTCTCAAGGTATATTATATGACATTCGATACGATAAAAAATCTGCTACCGAGATTCATAGAATCACTGAAAACCAAGGGCCGCTCCCCAGCCACAATTCTTGCCTACAGAAGTGATTTGGAGCAACTAGTGGATTTTTTAATCAAGAAAGAAAAAGTTACCCCTGACCAAGTACAATCAACCGACCTTGATTCTTTCCGTGATACCCTACTCGCCGATAAATATACCCCTAAAACGGTAAGCCGTAAACTTAATGCTGTCAAAACTTTCTTTAGGTGGATGGTTGACCAAAATTTAATTACAAGTGATCCTAGTAGTTCCGTCGCCCACCCCAAAATTGAAAACGTTCTTCCGAAGTTCTTAAACCAGCTTGAATACAGGGCCTTGAGGGATGTTACAAGGTCTGACGCCAGAATCGCGGGAATAGTTGAACTTATCCTTCAAACCGGACTTAGAATTTCTGAAGTAGCCAGCCTTAAACTTGCCAACATCAAAGACAACGAAATGTTAATTGAAGCCTATGCTACCCAACCACAAAGAACAATTCCTCTAAATAAACCGGGCAAAGATGTTATTGATGCTTACCTTAAAATCAGACCAAAATCTGATTCTCCTTATGTTTTTATAAGCAAAAACGGCAAACCCCTGGCGGTTAGAAACATCAGAGCTTCAATTGCCAGGTACATGCAGCGTGCCGAGCTTCCCACTTACTCAGTTAATGACCTAAGAACTACTTTTATAGTGGAAAATCTTAAAAACGGAGTTGATATAGTTCTTCTTTCCCAGGTTTCAGGGCACAAGAGACTTTCTACAACTGAAAGATATCTTGAACTTGCCCAAATAACCGAACCCGGCAAACGCCAAACCCTTATAGAACTATAACGACATGGTAGAAGATATTGCTGTATCAAATTGTACGGACGGTAGAAAATTACCGATTGAAGCGGATGAGACATATGTTTGTGCACTCTGTTTTCCAAAAGGTCAGGCACCACAAAGAGCTGAGGTCAGAATTGATGTAGTTGATGGAAAAAGAAAAGCAACTTGTAGTACTTCTAGTTGTCATTTTAGTGGGCTTCCATACTCTCGACAGTGTACTATCCAGACTCGTGGAATCGGACCAAGTCGGACTGTCATATTTAACGAAGGTGGAGACGACGGAATACTGTAAGTAAACTTCCCCAAATTTAGTGGATCCGGATAGAGTCGAATCCTTCGACTCCTTCGATTTTACTCAGGATTGTAATTCGCTCAGGACTATAGCCTTTCCTTGTGGATCTGGATGGAAATCGAACCATCGTTACCTGTTTATAAGACGGGCGTCCTGCCATTGAACGACAGATCCAATGAGGCAATTATAACATTTCGTAGAACGTTTCAAGCTCTGCTTATACCATTCCTGAAGCTATCTTTGATGCCCTTGAATAAATAGAAAAAACGAATTATAGTGGGGCACTTATGGCAACTGAGATTGATAACGTTGAAAAGCAGTTGGCAGAACAAAAAGACCGCTGGAATAGTCGTGCAGCAACCTGGGACAGCGAACTTTTGAAGCCCGATCACTACGCAAACTTCGAAAACGGCTACCAAAGATTCCTGGATTTTGAGGAAAAAGAGTTAGCGGAAATAAAAGGTGGGGTTGGAATTGATTTGGGTTGTGGGACAGGTATAGCTTCAGTCCCCCTGGCCGAGAAAGTAGACCAGATTTACCTCCTTGATATTGCAGATAAAATGCTCGAAGAAGCACATAAAAAAGTACCGCAGGGAATACTGCTTAGCAATCAGGTTACAAACATTCCCCTACCGGATAGATCCGTTGATATTGCGATAAGCAGAGGAATATTGGTGTCACATCTGCCGGCACCACTCGTCCCCCAGTTTTTTAATGAGCTAAAAAGAGTAATGAAAGTTACCGGAAAAGTAATTTTTGATTTCCTTTGCAACGAGGGAACAGCTGATTTCAAGTTAACTTCCCCAAAAAATACATTTACGTTGGAACAAATGACGCAGGAATTAAAAAATGTTAATTTCTACTGGACAAAATTCGACGGCACCAATGATAACCGTGTGGTCAGAGTCAGTGCAGTAAAAGGGTTGGGGTGGGTCCCTATTTCTTCTTGAAGGCTTGAGGCATCTCTTCCCAATCCCTGTGTTTCCTGACTTTTAGATTTTTCTTCCAGATAGCGGTAAGCGCTGACATATTAACTTTCAATTTCTTGGCGATACCTAAAATACCGATTGTATCTTTTGGAAAACACGCTCCTCCAAATCCCCTCTCCCCGTCCGGCCCGGGAACTCCCAAGTGTCTGCCAACCCTGGGGTCCGCTTCAACCGCCTCCCTTACTTCCAAGTAATTAGCACCAACCTTTTCGGCCAAATCATAAAATTCATTCGCCAAAAGAACTTTCGATGCCAAAATAATATTGCTCATATATTTAGCAAGCTCAGCACTAGTTGTGCTGACAATATAATATGGCTGATCTTTTGGAAGAATTGTTTCATAAAGTTTCCTAACCCTAAAACCAACATCGCTGTTATCACAGCCAATCACTGTTCTAAATGGTTTAAGAAAATCGGCATTGGCATTTTCTTGAGTCAGAAATTCCGGATTCATAACAAAATTTACTCCGGGATATTTTTTAGACATTTTTTTGGTTGTTCCGGGAAGAGAAGTCGACTTGATAATAATTATCTTGTCTGTTCCAGAGGCTTCCCGAGCAACCTCCCCCACCACCTCTTCAACAATACTCATATCCATCCCAGAATAATCACTAAAAATTGGCGTAGGAACTGCGATGAATATAAAATCACTTTTTTCTACTACCTCAGAAAGTGTGTTTGGGCTTTCTTTAAACTTGTCGTACCAGAAGATTTTGTTTTTTGGATTTGTAGCAAACCCTTCGCCGGTAGCACGACCAACATATCCATAACCGATTACTCCGATGTTCATATGTTAGAAGAATATCACAGGTTGCTCCTTCGGGCAATCTCTGCTTCAACCAATTTTAAGTCACGGCCATACTTAAGACGGCTCATTTCTTTAATTATCTCGGAGACTCTCGGGCTCTCCATCGCCTTAATCTTTCCAAGATCTTTTGTTGTGTCCACCGAAAATGAGGGAACGGGCTCGTTATTTACAATCGTCGTCACATAGGCGTGGTATTTTTCCACATTCAAGAGGTCCTCCTCACTGAACGTTGGCGCAAATTCGTGGGCCATGTACGACGCATCCGTTACTCCAATTCTAAAGGCAATTTTGGTTCCCACGTTACCAAAGATTGCATTTTTAACTTCTTCCTCCACCTGGCCGATAAACTGATTAGCAACACAGAGTCCAAGTCTATATTTTCTAGCCTCGGAGAGGATTACTGCAAAATCAGGAGTGGCAAAATTCTGAAACTCATCAACGTAGAAATAAAAGTCCCGTCTCTCTTCCATCGGGACATTAGCCCTGCTCATTGCAGCCATTAGAATCCGAGGAACCAGAAGAAGTCCCAGGAAGTTACTGTTTTCCTCCCCCAGGGGGCCTTTAGCAAGATTAATAAGAAGAATTTTTCCTTCATCCATAACTTTTCTCATATCGTAGGAGCTTTGGGATTGACCGATTATGTTTCTAATCAATTTATTTGTAACGAAGCGGCCGAATTTTGAAACGGTATAATCCAAAACCTCGGATTTATGGAAGTCGGACGTTTGGGCAATTTGGTCAGTCCAGTAGCGCCTGACAATTGGATCATCAACGTGGGGAAGAAGTTCCTGGACATACCTCGCATCGGTCATAATTCTCATAACTTCTACGAATGTGTTGCCAGGAACCGACATCGCCGTAAGCATGGCGTTTCTGACTCCATGTTCAAATCTCGGTCCTACAATTCCTGTTTTATAAGGATCAAAAAGTTTGTACATGAGGTTGATGACAGAAGTTGCCGCAAAATGCTTTTCATCTTCAGTACGTGCTTCTAGTAAATTCATCCCCATGGGTCGCTCCGTATCACTGGGGTTAAAGTAAATAACGTCTTCCGCCCTATCGGGGGGGATTAACTTTAAAAGATCCTCCACCGCGTCCCCGTGCGGATCCATGAAGCAAACTCCCTTACCCGCCTTTATATCCTGCAGGACCATATCCTTAAGCATCTCGCTCTTTCCCGTACCGGTTTTCCCGATGATATAAATATGTCGCATCCTGTCCTCATTACCTATGTAAACGGAGCGCTTAACTCCCTGATAATTGCTCACTCCAATATAGAATCCTTCATTAGGAATTTGAGAAGGAGCGGGTGCAGTTTTTGCATTTAGCCAGAACAGGTGCGGGGTTGTAACTTGTTTATTGGGAAAGTGAAAAATTGTTGCCAGCTCTTCACTATTAAGAATCGAGGGATGGTTGCCAAGAATATTAAACATTGGCTGATACCTATAAAGAAAATCTTCCATGAACCCACCCTTGCTGTAAATTCTTCGGCCTTTCAGACTATTCATATCCCCGGCATACTGTGCAAAAGAGCTCCCAATATTTGTTGTGTGGCTTTTGGCCATGGCTATATCGGGTGAAATTGCCACAATCCTGATTGAAGTTTCAAAACCGGGTTTGGCAATTTTTCCCTCAACTGCCTCTAAAGTTTTTGCGGGGGTCGCAAACTTGGCCTTTTCCGGATCACTTTCCTGCTTTTTTGTATCGCTTATGAATTTGCTACCAACTTTTTGCCAGTCACTTTCAGCAGGAGAAATCAAAACTTGTATTGCGGCGGCCTCCCCGGGCCCCATTTTGGCAAGAGCGGCAGTAATTCCCGTCATAGGATCAGTTGCTAGGTCCTTAAATGTTTTAAGCGGGTAGAAGTTACTTTTACCGAGTTGGAAGGACTTATAAGCAACCTTGCCATCGGTGGTAAAAATATTGTACTCATCAACTTCCAAGATCTCTGCGTCTGGATAACTTCCGTGAATTTGTTTTTCAACTAAATCTTTTAGTTTTTTGGGCGCCCAAACATAAAATCTTATATCTTCCTGTTTGGCAACTATTTCGAAAGAAATTGTGGGCTGTACATCAAATTTTTGCTGCCAACCACCCTTTTTCATTGAATAAAGGCTCGCAAAAAGCTGGTCCATAACGTCAATTTTAAATTCGTTATTCCTGGGAACCGCAACTTGGAGAAGAACCGAATCAATCGAAACTTCTTCCCGTCTTCTGTTCTTAAAGAAAATAAAGATCATGTACCCCAGGGCAACCGATCCCAAAACGGCCAAGGCAATAAATATTGCCGCCACCAGAATACCTGTAAAGTCAATTGTTGGAACGTTGTACATAATTTTTAATTTCCCGATATTATTTGCCAGCCAAAGTGCAACGCCTTTTTAATAACTCTGAGCCAAAACGTGGCCAACCAAGTTTCAGATGAGGTTGTATCCCCCTTTGACTCCCGTGTAAGAGTTTGGGTGTCTGCCGGGGGCTGGACAGTTGTAATAACCTGCGCCGGCGGGGTTTGAATAATTGGTTTTCCGCTATCATCTTTAACTTGGGCCTTAAAAGTTTTTTGAACAACTTTTGCACCCTGTATTTGTTGTATTGTCTCAGGAAATTCCTCCGCCGGTTCTCGAACCGTCTGTACTTCGGGTCTTTGAATTTCAGGTGTGGCAGCCATATGAAATCATTTTACACTATTTAGGAGATACTCCAAGACTAATATATTATCCCAAAACAGAAAAACTGCATCCACCGTGCGGACACTCCCAAAAACCGGCATGTTCGTCTTGATCAACTAGATAACCTCGTGAAATTATTTTTTCATTCGGATGCTCCCGACAAAACAAGTCACCTTTTCTGGCCCGAACTATAACAGGATGCGTGTCTCTCGAAAAATCTGAGTAGTGTCTATATTCCGATCTTCGCTTACCAAATCTGTTTTGACCCGGCCACCAGAGGATATCTTTTCCGGCTGAACTTTGATTTAATTCTGCCAACTGTTTTTCATACAGTTCTTTTAATGAGGTTTCTGCTTGAGATGCCAAACTTACATACTCTGTCTTATCTAACTCCTTCTGCGAGCCCAGATCAACAAGGTTACATACACTGCTTCTCTCTCCAAGATAACTTTGTATTTTAATAATTGCAACTCTTCTTGATCCATCCTCAAAAGTAACGCAAACTTTCCCATCAACCCTTTCTTCCGGTTCCCAAAGAAGATCCCGCCAGCCGGAAAATAAAGCCAGCCGCATTCCCTCTTTCGCTCTTTCTAAAGCCTTTGTTACTTCTGTCTGTTCACTTGTCATTTTAAATCAGAGGACAGTCAAATCTATACCAGAAGGTTAACATCGTTTTCTCAAAAGTCAAGATTTCTAAATTCTTCAGCAAGACTATCTTTTCCAAATATTTTCCTTTACCCCCTGCCTGAAATTAATATATCTTGCCAGGGTAAAAAGATAGTCGCTTAGTCTGTTTATATAAACCAAAATACTCGGCGAAATATTCTTTTCCTTACTAAGTTTAACAATTAATCTTTCCGCTCTCCTTACTATCGTTCTCGCAGTAAATAAAAATGCGGCAGGTTTGCTTCCGCCGGGAAAAATAAAATTGGTAATCGGGGGCATCACCTTAGTCCACTCATCAATTTCTTTTTCGTATTTCTTAACAACCGACTTTGGAATCGAAAGCTTCGCTCCGGCAATTATAGACCCCAATTTAAAAAGAGCGTTTTGAACTTGGGTAATTTTATTTTTCAGGTACTGCTCATCCAAAAAGGCGATCGTAAGACCCAAAAAACTATTTGCCTCATCAATGGCACCCAGAACCTCGATTTCAAGTGAATCTTTGGAGACTCTCCTCCTCTCCCCCAAAAGTCCTGTTTCTCCCCTGTCCCCCTTTTTTGTATATATCGCCATGAAGGAATTATATTACAAATTGCAAATTAACACTCGGAGTGTCCGCAGGAGTGGCACTTTTGACAACCTTCTTCATAAACCAGGGCGGGGGCGCCACAGCTTGGACAAATATCTCCAACTTTATGTTCGGTCTGAAAATCCTCCACCGCCTGAGGAACTTTTTGCTCGACAGGAGCATTATGATTTGTATTTGTAAATCCAAAATGCATTCCGATGGCCTTAGCTACGGCATCCGGGAGAGATCGAACTTTATCTGATCCAAACCCGACTGACCTACTTCCTCCGATTCCCTGAAGCTGTTTCATAATTTCTCGCGCACGCTCCCTGGCCGGCAAATGGTTGCCGAATCTAAAATTGGTTGAGATAAGCCTCCCCAAGGCTTCCGCCATAGCCGCAAGTTCGCTTCCGGCTTTACCAATTGTCACAAAAAGCTCAAATGGATCACCGCTCTCAGTTTGATTAATAGTAATGAATGCACTCCCAAGTGGGGTTAAAATTTTATAAGTCGAGCCGTTTACTTTTACCGGACGCTCCATAATAACTATTCTCTTAGTTTCTTCTTTCTTTCCCTCACTATTTGTCCCTAAATTAAGAACTTGGGCATTTTTACTACCGTCCCTGAAGATTGTTATCCCTTTACAATTCATTTCCCAAGCAGTCAAATAAGCCTTTTTAACATCGGTAACGGTGGCATCATTCCTAAGGTTTATGGTTTTACTAACCGCATTCTCGGTATATTTTTGAAACGCCGCCTGAATCTTAATATGCCACTCGGGTGCAATTTCGTGAGCGGTTCCGAACATGGCACGCACATCTTCCGGAATCTCCTTCATTCCACGAATAACGCCGTGCTCCCCCACTTTTGCCATAAGATCCTCGCTGTAGAAGCCCCTCTCTTTTGCAATTTTTTCAAATCTCGGCTCAACAAAAGTAAGTTTACGATCCAGATGCTCATCTTTAACAATATGCCGATATGCAATCGCAAACATCGGCTCTACTCCACTTGAACTTCCTGCAATAATTGAGATTGTCCCGGTTGGCGCAATTGTTGTAACCGTTGAGTTTCTCCTGGGAGTCTCTTTTCTATAAATCGAGACGGGGAAAAGCGGAAACGGACCCCTTACTTTTGCAAGTCTTCTATCCTCATCAAGCGCTTCCTCTTGAACAAACTTCATAACTTTTTCCGCCAGGCTCAGTGCCGCATCAGAATCAAACGGGATTCCGAGCTCTATAAGCATATCGCTCCATCCCCCAACGCCAAGTCCAACTCTTCTGGAATTAAAAACGGTCTTTCTGATTTGCTCTAAGGGGTAGGGGTTAACTTCAATTACATTATCCAAAAATCTTACTGCCATCCTTGCTGTAGCTCCCAAATCTTTCCAATCAATTTTGCCATCATGAACGAAATATCCAAGGAAGATACTTCCTAAATTACAAGCATCATAAGGATAAAGGGGTTGCTCCCCACAGGGATTGGTTGACTCTACGGGTCCAAGAACCGGAACTGGGTTGCCGCTTCCTGCATTAATTCTGTCGATAAAAATAAGACCCGGGTCCCCGCTTTTCCAGGCACTATTGGTAATCTCATCAAAAACTTTCCTAGCACTTAACGTTCCCGCAACTTTTTTGGTCCTGGGATCAATCAAACTATAATCCTTGTCTTTATAATAAGCTTTCATAAAAGGATCGGTAACCGCTACGGAAATGTTGAAGTTTGTTATTCCCCCCGTTTCCTTACAATGAATAAATTCCATTATGTCCGGGTGATCAACCCGGAGTATTCCCATGTTGGCACCGCGCCTTCTTCCGCCCTGCTTAACTTCGTTTGTCGCGGCATCAAAAATTCTCATAAAAGAAACGGGGCCGCTTGCGGTTCCTGAGGAAGTTTTAACAATCGAACCGTTAGGACGCAACCTGCTGAAAGAAAATCCCGTCCCCCCGCCGGTTTTATGAATTATCGCCTGATATTTAAGTGCATCAAAAATTCCCTCCATCGAATCTTCAACCGGTAAGACAAAACAAGCAGAGTATTGAAGCCCGTTGCCGGTTCCCGCATTCATCAGGGTCGGAGAGTTTGGCAGAAATTTCCTGGAAATCATGAGGTTGTAAAAGTCCCGCGCCAAGGTTTCTACATCCTTTTTCTTTGCCCCCCAGGTAGCCTCTGCCGAGGCAATTTCCCAAGCAACTCTCCAGATCATTTGCTCAGGAGTTTCAATCGGCTCAAGTTTTTCATTCTTTATTAAGTACCTCTCACCCAAAACTTTTAAGGCCTGTTCCGTCCATTCACCTTTCGGCAGGGAGGCCGGCATGCTTGGCATGTTACCAATTTTCTTTTTAATATCGTCCATTATTTCCTGATACGATGGCGCCGACAAGTCACCAAGTGCTATGTTGGTCGACCCGTTTTTGTACACAAATCTTCTCTTCTTTGCCCGCCTGGCAGACAGATTTCTTTTTAATTGCTTTGTTTGTAGTTCCATATTATTTTTCGATCAACTTTTCAAAATCCGTCAAATCTTCAAATTCCAGATAAACACTTGCAAACCTGAGCCAAGCCACTTTATCAATTTTTTTAAGTCTCTTAAGTACAGCGTTTCCTATAACCCTGCTAGAAATTTCTTGCTTATCGCTTCTTAGCATCTCTCGCTCCACTTGGTCAACTACGTCATCAACCAGGTCGAGAGAGATTGGCCTCTTTTCAATTGCTCTTAAGATTCCCCTCTTAATCTTGTCCTTCTCAAATACCTCGCGCCTTCCGTCTTTTTTAATAACCCAAAGAACGCTACCTTTTACTTTTTCAAATGTTGTAAAACGCTTACCGCACTTACCACATTCCCTGCGTCTCCTAATTGAGTCCCCTTCCTCTACAGTTCTGCTTTCCAAAACCTGTGAATCAACCTTACCACAAAATGGACATTTCATGAATGAAAAGTAAACACACTACAACTAGTGATGTAATAGATAATCTACCACCACCTCTATGGGGGTCAACTATCAACATTTGGTGCAAAATATATCACCTCAAGCACGCCTCCTGCGTAAAAAAATAATAATTCCTGAAGTTTTTGCGGAAATATTATTGAGAAAAAGTTGAAGAATCTTTAATAAGTATAAAAAATGAAGACGGAGTTACTTATTATTGCCCATTAAACGGGTCTTTTGGTGCGGCTATTCCTCTTGAATTAAGAGCTTCTCGGCAAGTTTTATAAATATTTTTAGAATAATCCTCCGTTTTAATAACACCCGGTTTAATGTCGTCAGGGGCAAGCGGAATAATACCCTCCTCAATCACCTGTCTATGTTTGAGAGAAGCATTTGCAAGTTTAATCAGAAAACTGTTAGTATCAATGCCGACTTTTCTGGCCAGTGCCTCATCAAGCGCAGCCTGTTCCAAATACTTCTCCCCTTTTGTAAGGGTGGAGGCAGCAATATCCGGCTTTTTATTTTTAAAAAGTGTAAGACTTGCTCCTAGCCGTTTGTCGGAAAAAAGAAGTGCCAGATCAGCTTTTTTAAGCGGATCTGTAGCGATTGTATATTGGAACCTGTCACGAGCGGCTTTAAAGTACCAAAGCCAGCTGTCGGGTAAAATACTACCCGGATACGGTAAAACATAATCAACAGTAGCGGTGGAATTTGAAACAGTCGAAGAAGGAGTGGTGTAGCCGTAGGCTGAAGTAATTGAACATGATTTCAAAAACGAAACCGAAAGAATAACGAAAGCAAGGGCGAAAGCAACAAGTCCGTATAAATATTTCCCTAACATTTAGGTAATTGTTATCTTAGTTCTCCCCTCAAACGAAGTCAAGTTAACGAAAGAGAATAATCGGCCATTCCCAAAGAACATGGAGAAAGATTGACCCAAAAACATTTTTGGTGCGACTGAATATAAATGCCGAGCCAAGTCCGAAGATGGCGGTTATCCCAAGATAAACAATTCCTTGCGGCAGAGTGTAGTTCCAGATAAAAAATGCTATCGGAACATGAATCACTGTCCAAAGAACTGTTTGAATAATATTAGCTCCCCAATCACCCCTCATAATGCTCGCAAGTCTACTATAGATATATCCCCTAAACGCTGTTTCTTCAGAAAACGCTGTAGAGAAAGAAAGTCCCAAGGAAGACATTAAAGGAAGGTTCCCAATATTCGCCGCAAAATTTAGATGCCCGTATTTTAAGTAATTCACTAAAAGTCCTTCAATAACAAACACACTCCCCAAGCCGAGGGAAAGATAGATGGCGGGAAAAATATTTTTTAAGGTGACTCCGAGAGAAGCTAGGCCCTCCCTCTCCTTATGTAGAATGCAAACAAGTGGAAGAAGCCAAATAATCGGTTTAATAATCAACTCCTCTACGTCGTCGGGAAACTGGAAAAGAAATCTATAAAACGCCCAAACAATAATCAGATAGGTGGCATAAATGGTAACGTCCTTAATTACTGAAGTTTTTGTAAGCTTAGCGGCCATAATACTACTATTATATTACACTTTACACTCGGTAAACGCCCTATCAATCGCGGAAATAATCATATTAACTCTTTCAATTGCTTCTTCGAGGGTTATTGTGTTTTTCTCATTAGGAAACCAATGAAAAGTTAGATTCCGGCAAACTCTCCAGGTTTCCCATAAATTGTCGGCTAAGTTCTTTCCGCCGCAGTATTTAACTACCTTACCATACACTTCCTGAGCTCTTATTCCCTTCGGGAGGGATGGATTAAGAGATTTTCCAATCCTGAAGTGTTTGCCGAAATAATCCTCTTCCGTAATAAACTTCAGATCCAGAAACATTTTTTTCAAAAAACCCTCGTAAGCTTTAGCAGCAGGGAAAACCACAAACGCATAATCATCAAATTCTTTTGCTCCCCCGGGTAAATCTGCCCCCCAGCTTTTAACGGTGGATATTAAAAACATCGAGGTCTCAAAAAGTTTTTGCAAATCGGGTCCTATATAACTCCACCAAACTTTTTGTTGAAGGACCTCCATAGGATATAATTTAACCCATGAGGAACTTTTTTGCAAAATTTAATTCCGCCCATGCCAGAAAAAGGCTTCTTTTTATCACAGTAGTATCCGGAACGCTTCTTTATCTTTTTTGGGGAATTCCCCTCCCGATTAATCTTACAAATAATCAGCCCGTGTCAACCAAAATACTAGATCGGAATGGAAAACTTATTTATGAGATTTACACCGACAAAAGAAGGTCTCCCATAAACTTATCGGATCTTCCTAAATATGTTACCGAGTCAACCATTTCTATTGAAGATAAAGACTTTTATAAACACCAGGGCGTCTCTTACACCGGCCTTGCCAGAGCGCTTTTTAATACTATTTTCAAACGCCAAGTCCAGGGAGGTTCAACTATAACTCAGCAGCTTGTAAAAAATTCGCTTCTCTCCGATGAAAGAACTATTAGAAGAAAGGCGCAGGAACTTATTTTAACAATGATTGTTGAGGGTATTTATACAAAAAATCAAATTTTAGAAACCTACTTAAATACTATTCCCTATGGAGGAACCACTTACGGAATTGAGGAAGCCAGTGAGACCTACTTTAACAAACCGGCTAAAGATTTGGATCTGGCCCAAGCCGCCCTTTTGGCGGGGCTTCCCCAGCGTCCTTCAACTTACTCACCTTTCGGAGCTCACCCGGAGCTTGCAAAAAGTAGGCAGGAAGAAGTCTTAAAACAGATGGTAATCAATAAATATATTACCCAAGCCGAGAGCAACGCGGCCGATAAAGAACCCCTCGTTTACGCCAACATCTCACCCCCCCAAGCCCCCCACTTCGCGCTTTGGATCAAGGAACAACTGGCAGATAAGTACGGTGACAAAATGGTTGAGCAGGGGGGCTTAAGGGTTTACACCACGCTCGATCTCGACATCCAAAACATTGCCCAAGATGCAGTTGCAACAGAAGTCGGAAAACTTAAAAATTTAAATGTAGGCAACGGAGCCGCAATTGTTACAAACCCAGGGACAGGAGAAATCTTAGCTATGGTCGGGTCAAAGGATTATTTTTCAACCGACGAAGACGGAAAAGTAAATGTCGTCCTTGCAAACCGTCAACCCGGAAGCTCTATTAAACCACTTAATTACGCCCTTGCCATTCGCGATCACAAGATAACCCTCGCCACGGCGCTCGCAGACATTCCCACCTGCTTTTTGGTACAGGACCAAAAAGATTATTGTCCGGTTAACTACGATGGAACTTTCCATGGTTTGATAGAAGCCCGTTTTGCACTGGGAAATTCTTACAATCTCCCTGCCGTAAAAGTATTAGCACTCAACGGAGTCGATAATTTCATTACCTTTGCAACTCAAATGGGAATCACAACTTTTACAGACCCCTCAAAATACGGGCTGTCCCTTACCCTTGGGGGAGGAGAGGTGAGGCCTTATGATATGGCGGTAGCCTACGGTGTGCTTGCCAACAGTGGAATTAAACAACCACTCATCGCCATCACTAAGGTAACCGACTGGAAAGGTAATGTTTTAGAACAAACGGATCCGCAAAAATTAAAATTAACCGGAAGTCGCGTCCTTGATTCTTCCGTTGCCTTTCTGGTTTCTCATATACTTCTGGACAACAATGCCAGAAGTGCTGCATTTGGTTCAAGCTCTTATCTTAATGTTGCCGGACACCCCGAGGTTTCCGTAAAAACTGGCACAACGAATGATAGGCGTGACAATTGGACAATTGGTTATTCCGCCGATACGGTCGTTGTTGTTTGGGTCGGAAACAACGATAATGCCCCAATGAGTGGTGCGGTTTCAGGAGTTTCCGGAGCTTCCCCCATTTGGAACAAGGTCATCAAAGCTACACTTGATAAATATCAATCTCATACTTGGCCCCATCAACCTGATGGGGTGGTCGGAGCAACAATTTGTGCAGACACGGGTAGTGCTCCGGGGAGCGATCCGGCAAATCCAGGCTGCCCCACCAGATTTGAATATTTCCTGGAGGGAACTATCCCAACGACTCAACTTGTAACAAATAAGGATGTTTCTATAAACAATGCCACAAGTCAGCTTGCAGGGCCTGATGATAAACCGGATCAGGTGCATACCGAAAATAAACCAATTTATACAGATCCTGATGGCGCAATGTATTGTATGAGTTGTCCAATTGCTTCGGAATCTGCCAAAATAAAATATCCTCTTCAAAAGTGATACCCCGCCCCAACTGCCAGTCACTAAAGCATCAGTTTATGGTAGAGGGGCGAAGACGGAGAGCAACCTCATCCTGAAGATTCCAGAGACCATCTATATTCGACCAAAAGCCATCCAACCGGAGTTGACCTTTGCGCTGTTCCAGCTCGAACACGAACGGATTAGTGTCGGAGTCAGAAGTTGGTTTTATTGGTACACGAAGTACTTTCTCTCGGGGTTGTTTTTTGTATTCAACTCTTAACGCGACAGCTGCTTCCGGTGGAAGGCATTCCAATTCAGGATCTCCCTTAATCCTTTCAAGGAGTTGTCTTCCTGTAGGGCGTTCTATAAAACCTAAACCACCGACTGTCGAACGGACAATTTTAATTTGTTCCGGACGTTCTAATGTTATAAATTTGCCGCTTCTAATCATTTGTTGAGGATAATACCTAACATAAATATCGTCTAAATTGAGTTGCCATTCCCAACCTTGTCCATATCCAGCCGCTTTATTGTCCACGTTAATAGTTTTCCATACCTTCCACTTCGTTTTTCTTTCAGGTGAAATTATATTTTTAACTTCAGGTGTCATTTCGCTGGATTCTATCACCCTATCATTTCCACTGTCAAACTGCTTCGGAATCAGCCAAAAAAATATCCCCTCCAAAAGTGATAGAATACGCCAATGGCGGTTCGTGCCTCAACTAGCCTTGCCCCAATTAAAATCCTAACTTGGGTTCTTGCATCTATCGGCAAACCAATTTACTTCCTTCTGTCTCACCTTGTTCCTGCGCTAATCTTCGCCCTTTACATTCTCGGGCACGCAATCCGATTACTTTCTATAAAAATCTCCAGAAAGAAAATTCACTTTCCTAAAATCAAATTTCCCCCCGTAGGGAACATTTTCAAACTCGAGGGTTTAAGAATTTCCCTTCTCGAATTAAAGATTGTTTCCAGGGCAAAAAAGCTATTTGTACGCAAAATTACAAGGTTCCAAAAACTTCAACTCAAAGTCCGCATTAGATTTTTTATTGTCTTTCTTGCACTTTTTTCTTTAATTCTCTATTCCTATTTTGCAATTTTTAGAAATCTGCCTTCCCCAAAACAGCTTTCGAAAGTCACGCCCCAGGTATCTACTAAAATTTATGACAGAAACGGAAATCTTCTTTATAAAATCTACAAAGATCAAAATAGAACCATTGTCCCCCTGAGCCAAATTCCGGTACACGTTCGCCTTGCGACCCTCGCTGCTGAGGACGCAGAATTTTATTCTCACCCCGGTTTTTCCATAAAAGGAATCAGCCGAGCACTTGTGCAGGATATTCAAACCGGCACCCTGCAAGGAGGTTCAACTATTACCCAGCAGTTAGTTAAAAATGTTCTTCTCTCCCCCGAGAAAACCGTAACCCGCAAAATTAAGGAGATTATCCTGTCTGTTGAAGTCGAAGCAACTTATACCAAAGACAAAATTCTCGAAATGTATCTGAACCAAATCAGCTATGGCGGAACAGCTTATGGAATTGAAGAGGCGGCGGCACAATATTTTGATAAAAATGTGGAGAATTTGGATCTGGCCGAAGCTGCATACCTTGCGGGTCTTACTAAAAGTCCGACGGCATATTCACCATACGGACAAAGTCCGGAAGCGGGATTCGAACGTCAGCGTGAAGTACTGCGTTTAATGGTAATTAATAAATTCATTACCCAAGACCAAGAAGCTCTCGCCGAGCAGGAAAAATTAACCTTTGCACCCAATAGAAGCGAGATTAAAGCCCCTCACTTTGTAATGTATATTAGGCAACTTTTGGTTGATAAATATGGAGAGGAGATGGTCGAAAAAGGAGGACTTGAGGTGATTACCAGTCTTGATCTCCCGACTCAGGAAATGGCCGAGCAGGTTGTAAAAACAGAAGTTGACAGCCTTAAGGGCCTAAACGTTGGGAATGGAGATGCCCTTGTCATTAATCCCCAAACCGGAGAAATATTAGCGATGGTGGGGTCAAAAGATTATTTTGATACCGATAATGACGGGAATGTTAATGTAACCCTAAGACTTAGACAACCGGGAAGTTCAATTAAAATTGTTAATTACGCCTACGCGCTCTCCCATGGATACACTCCGGCCAGTATTATTGACGATTCGCCAATCACTTACGTCACACCGGGACTATTGGCATACTCGCCCGTAAATTACGACGGCCAATTTAGAGGACAAATTACCCTAAGAAGCGCCCTTGCCCAAAGCCGCAATGTTCCTGCAGTAAAAGTTCTAGCAAGCTACGGGGTAAGTAACATGATAACCCAAGGGACTGAAATGGGAATTACATCTTGGAATGATCCAAGCCAATACGGATTGTCCTTGACACTCGGGGGTGGCGCGGTAACGGCACTGGATTTATCCAAGGCTTACTCCACCCTCGCAAACTATGGAAAACGTCCGGATATTATGCCCATCCTTCAAGTTAAAAATTATAAAGGACAGGTTTTGGAAAAAAATTCCCCCAATACTACCCAGATACTCGACCCGAGAGTTGCATTTACCCTAACCGATATTCTGAAAGATAATATTGCCCGTGCTCCTGAATTTGGATTAAATTCATATCTTGTTATTAAAGACCATCCCGAGGTTGCAGTTAAAACAGGAACAAGTAATGATCTTAGGGATAATTGGACAGCGGGATACAACCAAAACTTTCTAGTTGTCACTTGGGTTGGCAATAACAACAATGCCCCAATGAGCCGGATTGCTTCGGGAATAACCGGAGCTTCCCCTATTTGGAATAAAATCATGTCGGCGGTACTTTCCTCTCAAACATCAATTGATTGGAAAGCTCCGGACGGTATAAGTAAAGTTAATATTTGTGCGTTAACCGGCACTCTCCCCTGCGACAATTGCCCGACACGCCAGGAGTGGTTTTTGGATGAGGCAAGACCGGTAAGGGCCTGCACACCGGAACAAATTCAAAAAATAATGAATCCAAGTTCAAGCCCGACACCTGTTCCGAATCCAATTCTTGAAAATGGGGCCTCAACAATTAGATACTAGGCTCATTAAGCCGAAAGCTCTCTATACAGAAGATAAGACGGAAGCATAAAGAGCGCCCCCGCCAAAGCGACTAACGCCGAGCCAATTCCAAAAGGAACTGCAGAAACGATAGCCCCAGCGAGTCCAGAGAAAAGTCCGAAAACAAAAAGCCTCCAAAGTACCGCCCAGAATTTTCCTCTGACAAGTTCACGGCTTTTACCCATCGAGGCTTTTACCCCCAAACCTTTATCAATAAAAACGAAATTAGAAAAAGAAAGCCAGATACCAAAGATTATTCCCGGGACAATCAACAAAAGAACCCCGCCAAGGGTGGCTAGAAACACCAAAGTCACAAGGATGGAAAACTTCCAGAGATTTTTCCAGGCAAAAACATAAGTCTCTTTAATATCAAGCAGATCCTTAGCAACAACTCTTTTAATGGCAGATATTCCGGCCGCCAGAGTTAAAAGATAGATAACCAAATACAAGATATTGACCAAGACGATAGCGCCAACCAGAGGAGCGGATTTTACATCTCCCTGAAAATAGAAAATGATTTGAAAAGGCACAAGAAGAAGATAAATTGAAACAAAATACAGAAGATTTTTCTTTTCAAAGAAAATCGTAAGCGAATCTTTAATTAATTTAATCGGGGAGGAAAGTTTCTTCATTTATTCAAAGCTATTGTACACTATTCCGCCCGACATTAATAACCTCCTCACCAAAGGGATTCCTTAGATTGATATTGGGAATTACAATCTTGGGCAGTCCCGTTAATTTAAGATTGTGTGAGGCTATATACATTCCGAGAGCAAGGATAGTAGTGGCTAGAAAAAACCCCAAAATAAGTATTCTTTCCTTCTTGCCCCAGGGCTTGGGGGGCTCTTTTCTCTTTCTTTTATTCTCAGGGTTTAAATCATGAAACTTTCTGGTTAGTTTCCTATCTTTAAGTTCTTCTTCCTCATTAAACCCCTCCTCATCATCGAACTCATCTTCTTCTTTTTTTCTTCCGAATAGACCCATATGAACATTCTACCCAACAAAACAATCTAAAGAAAGTAAATGTTGCTTTTTAAATTTAAATGAATTAATGTGGGGAAAATTATGTCTATCACCGAAACACCGAGACATATAATTGGTCACCCACATAGACGCCGAGGTTATACCGATGCCGTAAAAGCATTTGGATATGTTGACCAACCTTTTGACGAAGATCTTGTTGAAGCAGAATCTCGAGAAAGACATGGAATACAGGGTTTTCCTATTGACCGAACCAGTCCATTGAGAATAGACCGAGAAGCTGAAGCAATGAGAGAAGAAGCTTTAAAAAAACTAAAGTAATTATTTTCTTCTTTTCTCCCACACTTCGGGGTTGACCAGGTTTTCAGGCTTTTTACCGGCCAAAAAATCCAAAATCGCACCAACAGCCACTTCTGTCATTTGACTTCTAGCCTCCGCAGTCGCTGAGGCAATGTGGGGCGTTGTAATCACATTAGGCATCCCTAAGAGCTCAGGATGAATATTCGGCTCGTTTTCATATACATCAAGTGCAGCTCCAGCTAAATGTCCGCTCCTCAACGCCTCCACTAACTCGTTTTCTTGAACAATCGGACCCCGCGCAGTGTTAATAAGATATGCACCAATCTTAATTTTTGCTAAAGTCTCTTTGTTTATCATTCCTCTTGTTTCCTCCGTCAACGGCACATGTATCGAGATAAAATCACTTTGTTTAAGAAGTTCATCCAAAGAAACAAATTTAATTCCCAAATTCTGCTCTGCTTCAGGATTGGGTTTTCTTTCATGATAAAGAACCGTCATATCATACCCCTTCGCTCGTTGGGCAACTCTGGATCCGATTCTTCCCAATCCAATAATACCTAAGGTCTTACCAACAATTTTTGTGCCGAGAAAAGCATCAGGATCAAAACCCTTGAATGCTCCCTGTCTAACCGATTCGTCTCCCTCAACAATTCTTCTTGTGAGTGCCAGGGCCAGTGCCCACGTATGTTCGGCTACAGCCTCGCTTGATTCTATCGATACTGCATTTGCCACAACTATTCCCCTATCTGTTGCCACCTTAATGTCAATATTGTCAAATCCGACTGCATAATTAGAGATCACTTTAAGCTGGGGACCTATGGCATCCATTACCTCGCCGTCAATTTTATCCGTAAGGAGAGGTATCAACATGTCAACCCCCCTTGCTCCCTCCAAAAGTTCTACTGGTGTTAACGGTCGATCAAAGGAGGACACTACAACTTCCAATCCTGCAGTTTTCAGTTTTTCTAAATGCTCCTCCCCTGGAATTCTTCTTGTAACAAAAATTTTCATTTATAAGTTAGTCACAGCTACACCGCTACTTTTTGCCCGCTCCAGCCAAACCGGCATTTCAGTTTCTTTTAGAAGTCCTTTCTGACTTCCAGTATAGCCTATTACCGATGCTGAATTGCAAGTTCCCCAAAGGAGAGCCTCATCCAAAGTTTTGCCGTGAATTAAAGCAGAGAGTAAGCCTGATCCAAAAGCGTCCCCCGCCCCGGTCCTTTCATATGCATCAACAGGCAAAACACCTACTTTGAAAAACTTACCATTAATGGAATCATATGCAAAAGCTCCTGCGCTTCCGTCTGTAATTACACAAATCTTGGGCCCGAGTTTATTTAATGCAATCAAAAGTTCCCGTTCCTTTCCCACTGACTCACCAAAATTTGTTAATTTTTCCGTTTCTTCACGGTTTACGGAAATTAAATATGAAGGTTGCATAATTCCTTCAATGTTTTTATATTCACTCCTTAGCTGCCAGCTTCCCGGATTAAAAGCCAGCTTAACGGTAGGATTAGCCTTGAGCCAGTCAATCATATGATTATAAAAAGGAAGGAAACTTTCCCCCAGACTGGTTAGGTAGACCCAAGGAGTAACGGGAAGTTTTACAGGAAACTCATAAGAACGGGGTGCATGATAAACAAAAATGGTCCGCTCCCCCGAATAATTAATGATTGTTGAATAGTTAGAGGTCGTTTCCGGCTGCTCTATTATGTAAGTCGGGTCTACTCCCTCGTTCTTCAACCTGGAAACTATCATTTCTCCAACACTGTCCTGCCCCAAGGTCAAAACTATCGCGGTATTTACCCCCAGCCTTTTTGTTCCGACGGCATTATTTGCAGCATTTCCCCCTATCGAAAACTCCAGATTTTTTACGGGAATTTTGTCACCGTAGGAAAAAGCAATTAAACATTCTTTTGAGTCCAATCGACATAAAGTTTCGCTCTCCAAGGGAGTCATAAAAGTGTCAATTGACGCATCGCCGATACTTAATAAATCAAAGTTTTCCATTTCTTGCTAGGCAAACCCTTTCTAATCTATTCAAAAAGACTTTTTGAGCTTCAGAAACATTCTCATCTTTACCCGCCCAGGTCTTCATTGCTTCCTCCTGAAGTGCTCTTGAATAGGAAAATGAAATCTGCCAGGGTGCATCTGCTTTTCTTTTAACAATTTCGTTCAAATTATTTGTAGCCTCGTCCGGAGTCTGACCGCCCGAGAGAAAAACTACTCCACCGACTTCAGGCGGAACCGCGGCCCTAAGTGACCTAAGGGTTACCTCCGCAACCTCCAAAGGTGCTGCTTTTACGCCGCTGTCCTTGCCCGGAAGAACCATATTTGTTTTAAGAATCAAATTTTTTAAATCAACATCAGCAGCTTTTAATTTTTCGAACAACATTTGCCAAACTTCAATAGAAACTTCGGCGCATCGCGCGGTCGTGTGATCCCCGTCAAGCAGCACCTCGGGTTCAACAATTGGCAAAAAACTATTCTCTTGTGAAATTTTGGCAAACTCTGTCATTCTATTTAAATTTTCTTCCAAGAATGCATCCGAGGGGAGCGTGCCGGATATTTTAAATATTCCTCTCCATTTGGTAAATTTAAGACCAAGCGTTGAGTATTCCTTAAGCCGAGTGGAGAGATCGTCTAAACCTTTTGTAACTTGTTCTTCGGTGTCATTAAAGGGTTCCAAGCCCTCATCAACTTTAATTCCGGGAATAATTCCCCGCTCCTCAAGAATTTTTTGAAGCCCTTGACGAACCGTTTCATCAAAAAGAATTACCCCACCCAAATATTTTTCCATTTCAGGGGTGGTAAAGAGCATTTCCCGATACTTTTTATTTAATTCCGGGGTTGAAGTAAGTCCCAAGGCAGCAAATCTTTTTTCAATCGTGTGAGTAGATTCATCAGCAGCCAAAAGACCTTTTCCGTCAGCTAAAAGTTTTTGAATAATTTCTTGCATGGGCAGTTCTATACTAGTGTACAATATTTGTATGGATCCTATAAACCCGGTTGCCGAAAACCCCGAAACCCTGAAGGCCGAAGGCCCTGAGCGAGCGGAGCGAGTCGAACGGGATAATCATTGGATCGCAATCGTCAGTATGGCTCTTTTTGTTTTAATGTCCCTTGGAGTTGTTGTTTTCCTTTTTTACCAAAACCAACAACTTAAAAGCACGCTTGCCTCCTGTCAAGCAGTTTCTGCTCCAACTCCGGCGGCTACCGTATCTTCTACCCCAAATCCGAATATGCCGATTGTTTCTACTCCTTCCGCAAACATGAAGATCGTGAGCCCCCTGAAAGTTACAGGCACGGTACCGACAGGTTGGATGTCCGAGGGAGTATTTCCAATAAAACTTGTTGATGCGAATCAAAAATTAATTATTCAAGGCCAAGCTAAAGAAGTGGTAGCCGGAAGCTGGCAAAGCGGAAATCCGGTGGAATTCACCGCAACGCTAATATTTGAGCCCGCGTCGGGATCTGGAAAATTAATTTTACAGAATGATAATCCCAGCGGGCTTCCCTCGAATTCAAAAACTTTTGAGGTACCTGTAATTTTTTCAGGAAGCACTGCTTGCACCCTGGAAGCAAAAGTTTGTCCTGATGGCTCTTCAGTTGGCAGAACCGGTCCAAATTGTGAGTTTGCCCCCTGCCCTTAGCTTTATGAATTCTTTCGGGTAATTACTTTTTTAACCGCTTCAATAATGTCTTCCTTCTTGAGGTTAAACTTTTTCCAAAGCTCGTCGGGATTAAGCGCTGATTCACCAAAAGAATCATGGACCCCGATAAACTCAATCGGAACCGGATGGGTTTGAGCAACAACCTCGGCAACGGCGCTCCCCATTCCCCCCATTATTTGATGCTCTTCAACTGTTACAATTCCCCCGCAAATTCTTGCCGCGTTTGTGATTGCAATATCATCAATCGGTTTTATCGTGTGCAAATTTATTACTTGCGTTTCTATACCCATCTCTTTCAAATCTTTTGCAGCGTCAAGTGCTTCCGCAAGAATCGGCCCGCAACCAATAATGGCAACTTGCGGATCGCGTCCCTCATGAAGAATATTTGCTTTTCCAACTTCAAACTTGTCCCCGGACTTTGTAATAATAGGAGATTCTTGTCTCGCAAGCCGAAGGTATGAAGGCTTTCCATTATTAGCGATGGAAATAGTAGCCTTCTTGGCTTCTTCGTAGTCACAGGGAGAAACGACAACCATATTAGGCATCACCCGCATGAGGGCAATGTCTTCCAGAGATTCATGGGTTGCCCCATACATTGAAGCCCCAAAACCTGCGTGTGCCCCAATAATTTTTACAGGAACATTATTTAAAGCTGCCGTAACTTTTATCTGCTCCCAGGTCCTCCCCGGAGAGAAAACCGCGTAGGAAGTTGTGAATGGAATTTTCCCAGCCTCCGCCATTCCCGCTGCAACTGTAACCAGAGCTTGTTCCGCAACTCCGACTTGGAAAAATCTGTCGGGAAACCTATCCGCGAACTCTTTTACACGGGTTGAATCCGCCAAATCGGCAGTCAAAACAACCACATCGGGATTTTTATTCCCAAGTTCAACCAGGGCTTCTCCAAATCCGTCGCGAACTGATTTCATCATTTAAGATCCTCCATAGCCTTCTTATATTCCTCGCTGTTTGGCGCTTTTGCGTGCCAATCGGGATTATTTTCCATGAAACTAACACCCTTCCCAAAAATTGTGTTGGCAATTATTACCGTTGGCTGATCGTGGCTTTCTTTTGCTTTCTCAACTGCTTGGAATATTTCTTCAAAATTGTGTCCGTTAATTTCCAAAACATTCCAGTCGGAAGCTGTATATTTCTCTTTTAAATTTCCAAGAGGCATAATTTCCTCCACGGTTCCTTCTATTTGAACCCTATTGCGGTCGATAAACTGAATTAAGTTGGAGAGTTTATATTTTGCAGCAAAGTTAACAGCCTCCCAATGATTTCCCTCATCATGTTCCGCGTCGCTCGTCATGCAGTAAATAAAAGAATCTTTTTTCCAAACCGCATATCCCGCAGCCTGTGCAAGACCAAGTCCAAGTGGCCCCGAAGTATTTTCTATTCCTTTTAATCTCATGCGCTCGGGGTGTCCTTGAAGTTCCGACCTAAATGTTGCGTACATCGAAAGCTCACTTTTGGGAAAATGTCCCGACTCGGCGAGAACCGAATAAAGCGCCGGGCAAACATGACCATTGGAAAGAAAAAAATGATCACCTTTATCCATTATTCCAAAATAAAGCGCCACCAAAATTTCCGTAGCACTTAGTGACCCACCAGGATGCCCGGTTTGCGCTTTGTAAATCATTTCAACTACGTCGCGCCGCACCCTCTTAGCAATTTCCTGAAGCTCACTTGGTGAAAGCTTTATCATATTCGTCTCCACTGCCATCTTTGGAATGATCACGGGTAGCTATTTTTATTTCAAATCTTTGGATAGCGGCAGTAACCTCCTCCGTATTTCTGCAAATCTCAAAAACACTGTATTCCTTAGCATCAATATTCATATTGTCGCGGATTGCATCAATTATCGGAATCCAATGCTCACCAAAAAGAATAAAGGGTTTATGGTGTCCGTAATAAAGCTTAGCCAAAACCCAGGCCGTTCCAAATTCACTCAATGTTCCACTACCGCCCTTAAAAAGGATAAAAGAGTCGCCATATTCCATAAGCTTAAACATACGCTCGATATAATTTGTCGTCACAACCTCTTTATCCGTAACGTTGCCTATATACTTTCCTTCAAATCCGGGGGCATTTACCGGATCAAAAGTTACGGAAATAGTCTTTCCATTAGCTTTTTCAGCACCAGAAGTTGCCGCTTCCATTACCCCCGGCCCGCCACCATCCACTATTACATATCCTTCCCTAGCCAGTGCTTCAGCAACATCAAACGCAGCAATGTAAGTCTCGTCCGCAGGCGAGATATCAGCATCGCCAAAGAAGGCAATATTTTTAATAAATTTATGACTCGTATATTTTTTATTTTCTTCCATTATTGTGGTTTAAAAGAAAGTGATATCGGATCGGTTGGCGCAGAATTTCCTTCCAAAGTTCGTCCCACCCGAATAACCTGCTCGACCAGTCGGTTGGCATATCCCCACTCGTTGTCGTACCAGGCAAAAATCTTAACCATATTTCCCGCAACTACTTGCGTCAGCTGGAGGTCTACTATTGCAGACTCGTTTCGGCCTATGATGTCGCTCGATACTAAATCTTGCTCGGAAACTGCCAATATTCCCTTATACAGGGCGTTTTCTGATGCCTCTTTTAAAGCTTGATTTATCTCTTCTTTTGTAACATTTCTTTTCAGAATAAAGGTAAAATCAGTAATAGAACCGGTGGCAACCGGAACACGAAGTGCCATTCCGTCAAATATTCCTTTAAGTTCCGGTATCGTTTCCGTCGTCGCAATGGCAGCGCCGGTACTAGTTGGAACAATGTTCATTGCCGCCGCCCTTGCGCGTCGCAAATCTTTATGGCTTCCGTCCTGTAAATTCTGGTCATCTGTATAGGAATGAATTGTTGTCATCATCGCTTTTTCAATTCCGAATTTGGAATGAATAACAGCGGCAACCGGAGCTACACAATTTGTTGTACAACTGGCATTGCTTATCACTTCTCCCTGGGGTTCCTTTCCCTCAAAATCATTAACTCCCAAAACATAGGTTCCGACATTTCCTCCTTTTGACGGAGCAGAAATAATCACGCGCTTTGCTCCCCCAACGGCATGCTTTTTGGCACCTTCCTCGTCGGTAAAATGACCCGTAGCTTCTATCACAACGTCCACTCTGTATTTTCTCCAGGGGATTTTCGCAGGATCTTTTTGAGCAAGCACTGGAACTTTTACATTCTTTTCCGAAACCATTAAATTCCCAATCAATGGATCCTCATCTGTTGCCTCTTGAGGACTTTTTATCTCCTCCGCTTTAACTTCATACTCAAACTTTCTATACATTGTGTCATAATTGGTGAGCTGCGCCCAACCGGCTGTGTTCATACTCCCCGAAGTATTAATGGCCGCAAACTGAATCTCATCAGAATGTTTAAGAAGTCCTATCCTGAAGGCAATTCTTCCAATTCTACCAAATCCATTTATGCCAACTTTTACCATGTTCAATAAAAATATAATTGCACATGGCAAGCTTTGCTTATCATGAGCAGTAAAATTATTATACAAGTATAATAGTAGCCATGAAAGTATCTGTAGTCATTCCGGCCTACAACGAAGAGAAATATATTAGAAAAAGTCTGGGAAGTGTAATGAATCAAAAAGTTGAAGCCGATGAAATTATTGTCGTAAACAACAATAGCCGTGATAGGACCGAAGAAATTGCCTTAAAAATGGGCGCAAAAGTAGTCCGCGAGCCGATACAAGGAATGACTCCGGCCAGAAACAGGGGCTTTGATACCGCCCAACACGAGATAATTGCCAGAATTGATGCCGACGTTATTGTTCCTACAAATTGGATAAAACAAATAAAAAAGAGTTTTGAAAATAAGAACTATGATGCCTTTACAGGCCCTGTTACATTCAATGATCTTTTTGCCAAACCAACCTCAACGCTGCCTTCAAAAATATATTTGGAATCATTGAGAGTTTTCTCAAGAGGAAACAGGTACTTAATAGGCCCCAATATGATCCTCAAACGTAACATATGGCTCAAGGTACGAAAAACGGTTAATCTTGATGATTCAAAAGTACACGAAGACATCGATTTATCACTCAAAATTATTAAAGCCGGGGGCAGAATCGGATTTGACCCCGATCTAATTGTGCAAATCTCGGCTAGGAGAATTAAAAAACATCCCGAATCTTTCTTTTTGGAATATCCCGCCAGAATGATCAAAACTTTCTGGATTGACCGTTAATTACTTCTTTTTCTTGTTAGTTAGCATGGCGTAGGCGCCCCAAAGTCCGCAAAGCCCAACCAGTGCATATACAACCGTCACCAGCCATGGCCAGCTGCCCAACAATAATGTAACCAAATTAATATTAAGAAGCCCTACCAGGCCCCAATTTATAGCTCCTACTACTACCAACCATTTGGAAACTGTCTTTAATTTCATTTCTTCTCACCCCCTTACCGAGTCTAATTATTTATGATCTAACGTTGATCAAGTGTCAAGGCTTCAATCCCGGGTAAGGTCCTTTTGGAAATAAATTCAAGCATTGCGCCTCCACCAACAGAAATCCAATCAAATTTATTTGAAAGACCAAATATTGAGATTGCCTTTTCTGTATCCCCTCCCCCGGCAACTTTAAATGCGGAAGAGGCAATAACTGCCTTGAAAACTTTTTCGGTTCCCATCCGATGTCCCTCCTCTTCGTATTTTCCAAGCGGACCCGATACAACAACTGTCCCGGCTTTTAATATTTCTTTCTCAAACACCTCAATTGTATTTAATGTAATATCTTCTTTGTCTTGATTTAGGTTTCCCACTAACACTTTTTCACTTTCCGCTCTTAGTTTTACACTCTCAAGTGCTGCGTCCCCCAAAAAGTCGGGGAGGCGTCCCCCAATCAAAATTTTATCCGCCAAACTTTCAAATGTTTTTACATACTGAAGTTTATCTTCCTTAACTCCGCTGATCACAAAAACCAACGGCCGTTTTGGATTATCAAAAACCTTAGTTAGATTCTCGACTTCTTTTTGAAATCTAAATCCGACCGCGTGAGGTAAAAGTTTGGGAAGACTGACAATTGAAGCATGCTCGCGGTGGGAGGAAGCAAAGGCTTCATTTACATAAATGTCGCCCAAAGCTGCCAGTTTTTTTGCAAATTCAGGGTCGTTACTTTCTTCTCCAGAATCAAAACGGAGATTTTCCTCTACTTTTGCCCCCCATTTGTCGAAGATTGGTTGAAAAGGTTTAAGGCTCAAACTTTCTCTATCTGAAGGGGCTGCTGCGCCGGCCGTAGCCTCGTGCGCAGGCCGGCCTTTATGCGCAAGAATTATTATTTGAGAATTCTTCTCCTTTAGATGGTTCAAGGTCTTTTCCGAAGCTTTAATCCTCAAATCGTTCGGGTCGGGATCAGTATCTAAATCCAATCGAAGTAAAACTCTCTTTCCGGAAACATCTAAATCAGTAAGCTTGGGCAAGTCCATACACCCAGTTTACCGCATAGCGGCAAGCTTTGCTTATCAGAAGAATTAATTGTTCGCTTCAATTTTTTCAATCTCTTCCAATCTTTTTTCGTATCTGGCTTTGCCGGAGAATTTGGTTTCGAGGAAGGCAATTAGTATTGCTTTAGCTTCTTTTTCGGAAGTGAAATCCGCCGCAATAACCAAAACATTCATATCATCATCACTTCTCCCTTTCTCCACTTGTAAAACATTCTCCCCAAGTCCGGCCCTAACACCGTCAAATTTATTGGCAACAATTTCCACTCCCACACCGCTCCCGCAAAGAAGTACACCCCGACTGCCCTCATTTTTAGCAACAAGCGAGGCAACTTCCTCAGCATATTTTGTGAAGTCGTCATGGGGATCCAGGCTCGGTGCGCCAAGGTCCTGGAATGCATGGTCCATCTCAAAAAGCCACTTGGCAATTTTTTCCTTTAATTCATAGCCTTTATGATCCGCACCGATAAATACCTTCATTTGAATCCCCCCACTAACTCTAAAAGGGCCTCTTTTGGATTATCCGCCTTTACAATATTGGTTGCAATTGCAAACCCAACAGCACCCAGGCTTAAACTTTTTCTGATATCCTCCTGCGAGTGGATCCCCGCTCCAACTATCAAAGGTAAACCAAAACTTTTGGCAATTTCTGCGGCTTCCGAAACCACCTCCGGCTTGGCCTGAGCCACGGAAGTTGTGGTTGAACCAACCAATTCAGCTGGCTCGTAGGCTATATACGTGGGGGTCAAACTGCAAATTTTTCTAAGTTCCTGTATGTCCGTTGCAAAAATTAATGTTTTTAAATTCGCGCCCAAAGACACTTTGTTGGCGGTATAAAGATTATCAAAATTATCAAATTTATGCTCGCTATGGTTTAAAAAAACTCCGGAAACGCCAACTTTTGCCGCCTCCGCAGGAAGAGTCCAACCTGTATGCGCTCCAAAACTTACAGGGTCGACATGTTGAATCCAAACCTCAAGTGTAGTTCCTGCAATAACTTTTTCAGCGTCAATAATTTGAACAACGGGAATGATTTTAACTTGAGTCTCGTGGGCAACTTCTTCCAGAATTTTCGTGAGGGCCAAAGCTTTCTCCCCACTTGCCTCTTCGTAAGTTTTATAGTTAACAAAGATCATTGTTGAATTCCTAAAACGGAATTAATTTTACCCCGGTCAAACCCCAAAACTGTCTCGCGAGCTCCATCGTCTTTGACAATTAATGTAAAAGGCACACCAAGGAATCCTCCGGAGACCCCCCCCATTTCTTTTTGGGCTGCCTCATTTATATCAACCAGCTTCTCGGTAAAGCTAATATTTTTTGAGCTCAAATAATCCTTAAGCATTTTGCAATAAGGACAAGTAGTCGTGGAATAAATAATAATTTGCACTAACTTATTCTAGTGGAGTTAGAAGGAACCTTCAAGAATATGGGTGGATCCCTGGGTAACTATAACCTTGTTATAGCCGGGGAAATTTGCGGAATTGTATTCCAGGATATACCCGCTTTTGGAAATCCTCATACTGCCAAGGTTTACATCTTTTCCTGAAGAATTTTCAAGCAAAACTTGGTAAGTTCGGCCAGAAGGAAGATCGGGAAGATTGGCAACAACTTCCGTTCTTGTGGCTACTCCAATTGAATTTCCCCCTGTTACATCCTTCAAATTCGCTCTCTCTACCCCATCAGGGATATTCGGAAAGGCATTTTTAACTTGTTGAGCAATGTTGGGAGTAGGAAGAGGAAGATTTGAAGTTTTAATATTTCTTGCTCTTAAAATCCACAAAACCCCGGCGACGAGAAGTACCAAAAAGATAAATCCAATAACCACATCACGGCTTTTCATTGTTGTGGGGCTAAAATACCACTACACTAAAGGCTTGTCAAGTTTTTATCCCGCATATTTACCGCACAATTCACGCCAGCTTCAGATATATTGCAAATGCAACCAAAACAAGGGCGACAAGCAGCCACTGGGTCGAGGCCAACCAGATATCAGGACCGACCCACCCTTCCGCTGCAAGAAGCACTGCCAAAATAGCTCCCCAGGTTAGATACTTTGAATAACTGGCTTTTTTCTTTTTGTCTAATTTCATTCTTTTCTCACCTCCCTAATTAATATTACCACTTGACGGAAAATGTAGTTAAAAGTAAATTAAACCAATTGGTGAATTACGGTGAAATCCCGTAGAAGTGCCGCTACTGTTACATCCAGAGCCCAAAATTTTGTCCCGAGCAGGAATATGTCATACATAGAAACCCCCGAAAGAACTGTTTTAAGATTTTCCGAAAGTTGGAGTGAACAAATTTCTTCAAACCGGCTGATAGCAAACTTTATTTCGCTTAATAAAGAGACTAATCGGGAACCAGATACTTATTATTTTTGGGTCGAAAATGGAGCTTTAATCGACCCCGAAACAGGAAAACCGATTCTTGATTCTGTTCTTCCTGGTGTTGAAATGGATGTCGCCAAAGAACTTCAAACCTGGTCAAATAAAAACGAAGAAGGCTTAGCTTTTTGGATTAGTCCATCACTTGAAGATTCTTATCCGTGCGCAAAAGTGATTTTACATAGGATTGCATATACTTTTGATAGGAGAAAGGCCGTGCTAAACAGTGTAATTCTGTTTGACGCTGAATTTGAAAAACCAGAGCTTCTAAGAAAAACCTTATTTACGCAAGCGGACACGGAGGAAAATATTTCAAATATACTTGCTTGGGTAATAGAGAAATCAAACACGCAAATTAGCGACCCCCAAAATGAGGTCGAGGTCAGAAGACAAGCTGTTTATTTTGCAGAAATGTTTCAGAGGGGGATGTCACGAGAGTATATTATTGAAGAAATGAGAAGAACAGGTTTTCTCGGGGAAAATTCAATTAGCTGCGCCGGAGGAACTACTAGTTTTTCCAATTTAATTGATTCAAGAGCTTCAATCTTTCTATTGGGCGATGGCCAAGGGTGGCACGACGGTTCATGCAGAATATGCGGAATTTCTACTTGGGTTGGACCTTGTAATATTTGCCAGCCTTGCGCATCCAAACTTTAATACCTTTCACCGCGTGGCTTAGGAATGAAAGGCATAATATTCACAATTTCTGCCGGTTTTTGCTTGTAGGTGAAAAGAATTTTATCGATATAGTTCCCCAAGTCTCTGTAATAATAGACATTTTTTAGTTGAATATCGTCGGCAGTTATCTCGCCATTACCTTGATCATCGGGACGGCCTGGAGTCCGCGCATGAATAACCACATTTCCAATCGCCATCTGCTTCAAAATAAAATTACTGGGATAGGTTTTGATTTTTACAACCTCGTCCCAGGCCAGAGTCCTGCTATTCGTGGCAAAAAGAGTTGTGGGTTCGAAACGAACCAGGCGTCTGTCGGTTATATAGGCAATCTCGCGGGATTGCCAATCAAGAATTATTTTCGTGCCGATGATAATTATGAGAAGAAAGAGAACCAGACCGGCCCCCATAAAAATTCCCGTCAGGCTTCCTATTTGTGTGCCAAGAACTACTAAAACAAGAGACACAACTACAGCAACCAGATAAATTTTTAACAGTCCGAACGTGGTAGATAGTGGGTGTGGTCTGACTACATAGAGAATTTTTTCATCTGTCTGCTTGCCGTAGAAGTCCGTATCGGAATTATGCATCGACATGTTTTAAGTATACATTATCTTTTTTGCCAAAAGAGCAATCCTATACATCCTGTCTTTTGGCGGCCACTGAAGATCAATCCCTGCCGTAGAACATGTCTTATGAATATTCACCCCCATAGCTTCAGAGTCATAAACAGGGATAAGGGTTTCGGACATTTTTAAGCTCTTTATATTTTTTCTTAGAACGGCATCTAAATGCCTTTGAAAATGTCTTGGATTTCTCAAAGCTCTATCGGTCCAGTCGGGGTGAGTGCCCCTTCTCCAATTTAGGTATTCTTCAAAATTAAAATTTAAATAAGCAATCTTTACTTCCGGTTCAAAAACGTCAAGAAAATATTCCGTTTTTGGGGGACAGCCCTCACGTTTGTTGAAATTTGGACACCCCAACGGATGATTAGGATACGGAAGTCTGCACCAGGTATTAAACCCTTTTGGTTTACAAACCACTTCTACCTCACCGCTCACACCAAAAGATCTACTAATATCTTCTATTGATTGTTTCTGCCGTTCTATGTCCAATATTCTAAATATTTATTTCCCTTAACAAACGCTGATAAAGTATTTCTGTTCTTCGGATAATATTTGCGTGCCTGGTTATATATGATGGACTTTTTCGGATATATTCCATTCCTTCCGGATAATCATCACCAAATTGCGCTCTTGTAAAATCCCTCACTTGACCGTCTGGGAGAAGATTAAACCAGTGCCATCTCATGTATTTAAATTTTGGAAAGGGTTTTAAGTCGGCACGTAATAACTTTCCACTGAAAAGTCTGTTTGCGACTAAGGCAACTGGAACACATGTGCCACATAGGGGGTTATCAGGAGTCCACATTTTTGGAGTGTAAGAAATTTCGGCATCGCAAATTTTAGGAAGAATTTCCTCAAATTCCTCTATTGATATTTGAATCTCGGAAAATTCCCCTCTTTCTGGTTTCATATACGATTCTTATACGTTTGATTTGGCTAATTTATCAAGATGGCCGGTAAAACTTTCCGAAATAAGAACTCTATTGTTTGGATAGTGGTCAAGCCATCTATGGGTATCTTCAACAAAATATTTAATCTCTCCCTTTGGAATACCTATGAGGCGGGGGTCGTGATAAAAAATTCGTCCAAGAGTCATTCTCCTACACTTAACACAGCTTCCGCACCAATGCTCGGGACTTCTTCCGGCAAGAAACGGTGTTTCTTTCTGCCATTTCCTACGATTGTTGTAAACCTGATGCTCGGCAGAAAAGCAATTTTGCACTAAAGGTAAAATATCTATTCCAAGTTCTTTCTCTAATTTAATTACAGTGCCGACAGTTTCAATGTCATGTGCATCCATTCCTCGTACTTGAGAACCCAATTCCGTTTCTTTAATTAATTTGTTAAAAAATATCCAAGCAGGTCCGTATTCGCTAAAATGTGCTTTTGGATCCGTCTGCATATCCCCCTCAATAAAAATTTTTTTCGCACCATATTGTTCCGCTGTCATTGCAACCACCAACGCTAAAAACATGTCCCGCGTCCGCATTGTGGAAAAAAAACAATTATCGGTCCCGTTTCTCAGTTTTATTTCTTCATAAGGAACCCCAAAAACTTTCGCCTGCTCCCTGCTTGCCAATGCCTCTTTATAATTTCCTTTACGATTAAGGTTCCTAAGGTGGACCATCAAAACTTTTTTATCTTGGGAAAGGAGTGTCGCAACTCTATACACGGAATCAAGTCCTCCCGAATGGGCGTTTGCATATAATATTTTTTCCTTCTCACCGTCTGCTTCAACAAATTTTGGAGTAACCCGTTCACGACCTCTAACAACTTTGGGCGGAGCAAAACCGTAATGGGCGTAAAGCTTATCTAGGAATATTTTATAGTCGACACTAAAGTTTGTTTCTATGGTTTTGGGAAAATGACGAATAACTAAATGTGCAATCATCACGGTACGCAGAAGCTCCTGTGAAAAAAACGGAGTATCCCTACCGAAATCGGCCGGCTCCTCAATAAAAAGACTCATGTTTTTATTTCCCGCCCTAAACGTTAAACCAAATGGGTTTTTTGGAGACAAATCAACCCTGATTCTATCGGCACGCTCGGTATCCATAAATTTCCCGATTGTAGCACTTTTTATTTAACTCTTCCGAGGTATTCTTTGGAGGTAGTATCAACTAAAACTTTTTCTCCCGTTTTAATAAAAATCGGAACCTGCACTTCCATTCCCGTTTCTACTTTTACAGTCTTTTTGGGAGCATTAATCCTGTTTCCCGCAACTTCATTGGGAGATTCAATAACTTTCAGGGTAACATTGGGCGGCAAACCTATCCCAATCGCTTCGTCTTTATACCAAAGCACCCAACATTTAAGGTTTGGTACTAAAAATCCTACCTGATCCTCAATGAGGCTCAAGGGAATACTGGCCTGGTCGTAAGTCTTGGAATTCATAAAAACCAGCTCGTTGCCATCTCTGTACAAAAACTCCATTTCTTTCTTCTCTACTTCAGCAACTTCCACTTGTTCGTTTGTTTTATAAGTAAATTCAATTGCGGATCCATTTTCCACACTCTTATACTTAACTCTCATGACAGCAGCACCTTTACCGGGAGACATAAACTCGGTTTTTGTGACTAAATGCGGCTTGCCCTTAAAAATAAGGTACATTCCTTTTGTGATGTTTCCAGCATTTACTGTAACCATAATTGTGCCAATTATACGGCGGGGGGGGCCTATAGGTCAAAGAGTTCGCCATCTGGAAAGAAGAGTGTGTCGGCAATTTTGGGAACATCCGCGGCTAGCATTACGAGCCTATCGACCCCAACTGCAATTCCGGAAACGGTCGGCATTCCACTCTTCAGGGCCTCAATTAACTCTTCATCAATCGGAAAATCGGTCTTGCCAAGCCTCTTACGTTCGGCAAGGTCGGCTTCAAAGCGTTTGTGTTGAAGTTTGTGATCGATAAGTTCCGAGAAACAATTCCCGAGCTCCACCCCAGCTACAAAAACCTCAAATCTTTCCGCAAATTTAGGATCTTCTTTTTTGGGCTTGGCAAGCGCAGCTTGGGAAATCGGATAGTCATATAAAAATACCGGTCTCCTACTTTTCAGTATTTCAGGCTCAACCTCATTAAAAAATATTTTATAGAAATCTTCATCTTTTACGTCAGAGAGATTTCTGCCTGCATACTTCTTAAATACTTCGGTAAAAGTAATCCTCGGCCAAGGTTTTTTAAGATCGTAGGTTTCTCCCTGATATTTGAGTTTATCTTTACCAATAATTTTCAAAAACAAATTTTCAAAATCATTCATTATGTCAAAGTAATCTGCATTAACTCTATACCACTCAAGAATTGTAAATTCTGGAGAATGAAGTCTACTCACCTCTTCCTCATTTCTAAAAGACCTGGTTATTTCAAAAATATTTCCTACCCCGGCAGAGAGAAGTTTTTTGTGGGCATATTCGGGACTCATTATCAAAAATGCTCTTTTCGAGAGTCCCTTCGAGGTTCTTAACTCCGTTTCAAAAACCTCAAGGTTTGGTTCGATGGAGGGAACCGGAACCATAATTGGCGTAAAAACCTCATGGAAACCCTGATTCTTAAAAAAAGATCGGATTATATCGATAACTTTCTCACGAACCAGATACTGATTTAGAAGTTTAGGATCGTTTTTAATTCTTTGCCAAGTCTTCATACTTGCATATTATATCAGTAGCAAGCTCTATTATGAGAAAGGCACCAATCGGCTGGTTTGAAGCGGAAAAATAATCTCAGCCTTCTCCGTAGCGCCTGGCTTTATCAATCTCCTCAGGGCTGTTGGCATCGATTACTTGTCCTCTTGACACATAAGCATAAATCTTTATTTTCCTTTCCATTAAGTATGGAATTATATTTGATGGTGAATTAAGATTTCCGCCTTCACTCTTAAAATCGCGCAGGAGACTTACGTGCTCCGGTCGAAAAAGATAAATTGCAATGATTGCGAAAGGGCTTTTGGGTTTTTCCGGCTTTTCCTCGAACTCTGTTATTTGTGAATTCTCGTCTAAAATTGCACAGCCAAGATTGCCTCTGATTTTTTCCTTATCCCCCACATCATAAACCACTGTCACAAAGCCGTCAGGATGCTCCGACGCAAATTTAAGAAATTCATCGACTAAAAACGACTTCCAGTAGGCAGTGTCACCTGGAAGTACTAAAAGTTCTTTTCCATCCTCAAGCGAGGCTTCATCTATTGCAAAAAGAAGATCTCCCAAAGCTCCCAGCCTCTCTTCCGGTCTTGTTTTTTGATCATTTATTATACTGGTGCGCTCATTCGGGTGTTTCTTTCCAACGAATTTTGCTATTTGGTCATAAAAAAGTCCGTTTGTGACAATAACTGATTGCAGTCCGTTTTTATCTAAATCACCAACGATGTGGTCTAGAATTGTTTCCCCATCAGCTGTTTCAACCAGTAGTTTTGGCACGTTACCCAAAACACCCCTTGTTCTTTCCCCAAAACCGCCGGCAAGGATAATCACGGATGGCGCAACATTTCCTCTTTCCACGGAATGATTATACCAAAGAGCTGCTAAGTAAATTAGGTATAATGAGAAGAACATGTTACAATGAGGCTATGAGTTTTAATAGAGATGACAGGTCGGCAGGAGGATTCCGTAGCGGTTTTAGCCGTGGCGGAGGCAGGGGTGGCTTCGGCAGGGGCGACAGGCCTATGTACAAGGCTACCTGCAGCAACTGCGGAAAAGAATGCGAGGTGCCCTTTAGACCCACAAACGGCAAGCCGGTTTATTGCAGTGAGTGTTTTGAAAAGATGGGGAAGGGCAGATCTGATTCAAGAGGGCCGGAAAGAAGCGATTTTAGGGCTCCCAGTTTTGATCAAAAAGCCCAGCTTGACGCATTAAACGCCAAACTCGACAAAATTCTTAATGTTTTGACAGAAAAAGCCAAAGGCCCTGAGCCTGTCGAAGGGGTTGAGGCGGTTGTTATTCCCGAGGAAAAGGCTCCAAAAGCCAAAAAAGTAGTCAAAAAGGTTACTTCAAAAACAAAGAAAGCCACAGGGTAAATCTCCATCCAGATACCACTTGCCCTGAAATTTCACTATCTTAATCGTCTGGCCGCTACCCGTCTTACAAAGCCCATAATCCCCGGTTCTCACAAGTAACTGGGTGCATCCTCTGAAAGCATAGTAATTTTCAAACGTGCTGTGAGCCTTTTGTAGATATAAAACCTGATTTACCCCAAAAAGAAAAATCAGTGTCCCCGCCAAAAACACAATAATTACCATTTTCTTATTCTTTTTTAGAAACTTCCTTAAGGATTTCATCAAATCAATTATAACATTAGATTTTTTAGTGTTTGACATATTGATAATTGAGGTTTACGATCGATCATCATGAACGAGAGACTTGTTTATACGGATCACGACGGTACACTTACGGATTCTCAAAGGGAGATGGGTGAATATTCCGGAATAGTGGCCGAGTTTAATGCTGAAAAACTCGGATTGACCTTTCCTCAAAGTGAGGAGCTTCTAAACTCCGCTAAAGCCAAAATTCTCCAAAACCCCGGCGAATATGGATGGAAATGGGGTAAAGATCAACTAATAATCGCTGCTGCAACCAGCGATCACTACATATTTAATCAAACTGCAACAGAAGTTTTATTGACAACCCTTTCGGAATCAGATCCTGTCATGAGGAGGAAAATATCGGAGTTGGGTGGGAACGAAAAATACGTAGACGATCTTTTTGCCGGTTGTGCACCAAAACTCGGTATATTTTATAGACCGGAGGCCAGAGAGTTTTTGGTCGAGCTCTCCAAAATTAGGAGTCCCGAACAGTGGGCCGTGGTAACAAACGCTCCTTCCGACAAAGCTCTTAAAAAACTTGCAGCTTTGAACCTGGGGTTTGAACCAAGAGTGGTGGGAAGTGCTAAGAAACATGAAGTAAATAGAGAATGGGTAGGACTTTTACCAAAAGGTCCTTACTGCGGTTTTGAGGGCTACCCCAAAAGAGGAATTGAGCTCCAAAGGCAGAGTTTTTACAACGTTTTGGAAAAAGAAGCAGGGGAAGGAATTAAAAATATGATTTTTATTGATGATGTGGCAGAGTTTATTGTATGGATAGATTTCTTAAGCGAAAATAATCCGGATTGGTCAAACGCTAAAACCATACTTCTCCTCACACCGATGACTCCGGAGTGGGAGAAAAACAGATATTCCGGAGAACACAAAAACCGCTTCGGCTCAACAAATTTGATGGATATTTTAGGCTGGATATCAAAACAGCCTCCCCTAACCTAAACTTTCGACAAATCTGGTGTATAATTCGTGCGTGGAAAGATTGGGACAAAAAATAGTTCGCCTTTTTAACAGTGTCACACAGCCATTACCAAGCCCCGAAAAGGAGGAGGATAAATTCTTGGGTGGTCTGAATCATTTAAGCCTAAGGGAAATTAGAGGGGTCTTGAAAATCGTCATTGACCAAACAAAAGAGAGCAGAAAATATGGTTTGTATATAAGTGGTGAGTTATTAGAAAAAGAGGAAGCATTTTTCTTAGTTGGCCTCAATGAACTTGGAGGTGTCGCTAATGTTAAAAATAATTACAAATTTGAAGACGTCTCCCGCGTAATCGCAAACACTGCAGGTGCTTTTTTTGAAAAAGAATCAAGAGAATTCCACGAGAAGTTTAGTAAAGCAAAGACCGGGGCGAAAACAAGATACGATGTTCACCTGGAACTTACCAGGGGAGCAATCCTTAACGCCGTATACGACAATCGCATTATTTAAACCAAACCTTATAAACAGGTCTTGCCGCAAGCACAATAACTAATACAAGATAATACCATGGGTTTACAGAAAGTGCCCAGGACGCCAAAGCCGGCCAGACTACCAGAACCAATAATGTAAATACAATTACCGAGAGCTTAATCAGGCTAATATCCCAACAGTCTAATTTCTTAATTTTCTCCTTAAACATTCTTCTCACCCTCTTTCCCAATTTCAGTATTTCACTAAACAAAAATTCAGTCAATTTATCGCTTTTCTTTTCTCTCTAAAAAGCTTGCGGGCCTCGGGGTGAAGTTGGACAATCGCCGGCTCCCAAGGACAGGTTGCGCAAGCCTTTACCTTTGAGGATCTTAGATTTGACCGGCAGAGACGTTTATAGAAACTGTTTACTTTCTCCGGGTCCACAGAAAATGTTAGTCTTTCAGCCATTTCGACACCTGGAGTATATCGAACTTCAACAAGTTTGCAAATTATTAACCCGCTCTACCTGATAGAGGAAGTCAGAACCTATTTTCTTAAGTGGATATAACTATAAATTCCGATTGCCACAATTTCGATAAGACTAATCAAAAATACCATCAGACCAACGGAGTGTATTCTTGAATGTATCCCCTTGTTCTGAATAGCATAATACAACACGAAATTATTAACAGAGATGACAATTGTGGCGAAAACGATAAGTCTTATCATGGGTCCCATGAACTCCCCTACAAATCCATTGTCCTCTCAATTCAAAAGAAGTCAATTTTGAAGTTTTTTCTACCCGTGTTTAATCTTTAAATAAACGATTGTAAGGTTGAAGATCTGAAAAATAGCGTTCGGGATCAATATTGCCACCTGGTGTGTAATAATTCCGTATACCACCCAAAGAAAAGTGCCTATATTAAGAATAATGTACATCTGCAACGAGATGTCACCAGTTCTTTTGGTTTTAATAATTTTTAAGATTTGGGGTAATGAGGCAAATACCACAAAAGCTCCTGCGACAAGACCTAAAATTTGCACATACATACTCTTAACATTAGCACATAAAGCTTTTAATTTTAATAACTCTTTGCTCCCCGGGCTGGATTCCCTTCGGTAAACTCAGGGTAAACTCAAGACCGGTTCTCACTAGCCAAGAGGGCTCCGGCAAACTCAGTACAAGTATTAACACCTAATTTGCCTTTTATCAACATTTGCTTCTTTGCCCTACTCCACCCTTTAAATTGTTTTTCTCTCTTTGCGGCTTCAAATTTATTTCTATATTTTTCGCAATAAACAAGTTTTAAGTCAGAAAACTTTTTTGTAAAAAATGATTCCTTTTTCTTATGTTCTCTGAACCTTGATAGCAAGTCAGGTGTAATTCCAATATAAAAAGTTTTCTGATTGCAAAGAAGCATATAAACATACCAGTCTTTGTTCATTTTGGATATTTGTGCTTGCACTGAGCTTGCCGAAGTGCTCCCCGGGCTGGATTCGAACCAGCGACCTTATTCTTAACAGGAATCCGCTCTACCGCTGAGCTACCGGGGAATATTAAGAACGCTTGATTATAGCAAAAAACGAAGCTGATATCACTCTTCCAAGGTTGATGTGTCTCCCAAATCACCTTTAGTCTCTTTTGCCCTAATAACCCTTCTCATTATCTTTCCACTCCTGGTTTTGGGGAGTTTCTCAACAAAAACAATTTTCTCCGGCCGGCCGTGTTTACCATAAGTGCTCCCTACGTGCTCGGAAATTTCTTGGGAAAGCCCTTCGTTGGGGTTTACCCCCTTCATAAGAGTCACATAAGCAATTATTTTATTGCCTTTTATTGCATCCGGAACCGCGATAACGGCAGCTTCAGAAACTTTCTTATGGGAAGCAATCACCGCCTCAATCTCCGCCGAACCGATATTGTGCCCTGCAACAACAATAATGTCGTCGCTTCTTCCTAAAATTCTTATATATCCGTCCTTATCTTTAATAGCAACATCCCCGGTAAAATAAAACTCTGGAATTTCCGTCCAATATTTTTCAAAACGCTCTCTATTATTCCAAACACCCCTTAAAGAAGACGGCCAATTACCTTTTATTACCAGAAATCCCTTTACCCCCGGCGGAAGTTCTCTTCCCTTCCTGTCAACTATTAAAGCTTCAATTCCCAAATAAGGAAAACCTGCATAGCCCGGCTTTTGGGCAACGCCTGGAAGAGTAGTTATCATGTGTCCCCCGGTTTCTGTTTGCCACCACGTATCGGCAATGTCACATTTATTCCCCCCTACAAATTCGTGATACCAACGCCAGGCGGATTCATTTAGAGGTTCCCCAACCGACCCTAAAATCTTCAAAGATTTTAAATTATGTTTAAGAGGAAGGTTTTTGCCATACGACATCAGCATTCTGATTGCAGTTGGGGAGGTGTAAAAAATCGAGACCTTATATTTTTCAATGATTCTCCACCAAATTTCAGGGTCAGGAAAATCCGGCGCGCCCTCATAGATAAGGGTTGTTGCATGATTTGAGAGCGGCCCATAAATTACATAAGAGTGCCCCGTTATCCATCCAACGTCCGCCGTGCACCACAAAATATCACCTTCTTTTAAATCAAAGGTGCGTTTAGTGGTTAAGTGTGTGTAGAGATTGTAGCCGGCTGTTGTATGAACAATGCCCTTCGGTTTCCCCGTAGTTCCCGAGGTATAAAGAATAAAAAGTTTATCTTCGGAATCCATGGGTGGCACCTCAAACTCTTTGCTGCGTTTTGAGATTTCGTAAGAAAAATCAAGCTCATTTTTATTTAATTTTGTATCTTCTTCCCTTTTAAAGACAATTATCTTTGCAAAACCATTTACTCCTTTTATTCCCTCACGGGCCGTGGATAAAAGATCAATTTTCTTTCCCTTACGGTATGTGTAATCCGCCGTAACCAAAAATTTGCTCTCTGCGTCCAGAATTCTAGTATTAAGGGCTTGATAACTAAAACCGGCAAAAACAACCGAATGGATTATCCCGATTCTTGCACAGGCCAAGGCAACCGCTATCTGTTCAATTGTCAGAGGCATGTAGATAGTTAAGGTGTCTCCCTTTTTAATTCCAAGGTCTTTAAGAAAATTTGCAATCTGATTAACTTTTTCAAGAAGTTGCCTATAGGTAATTTTAACTTCGTCGCCCTTTTCGTTCGTCCAAATATAGGCAACTTTTTCCCCTCCCCCGCTTTTTATATGCCTATCAAGGCAGTTGTAAGTAATGTTAATTTTCCCTCCGTTAAACCATTTGGTGTCAAAGCCATCTTTCTGAAAGACCTTTTTCCATTTTTTGAACCAAAAGAGTTCTTTTTCAGCGGCCTCTTCCCAAAACTTTATTTTGTCTTCCTTCATTTAACTAATCAAGATAATCCTGAAGTTTCTTTCGTCTGCTTGGATGTTTTAATTTACGAAGAGCCTTGGCCTCAATTTGACGAATACGTTCCCTGGTAACTCCAAAGACTTTTCCAACCTCCTCCAAAGTCATGGCTTTGCTGGCCTCCAAGCCAAACCTAAGTTTAAGAACTTTTGCTTCGCGTTCGGATAGGGTTCCCAAAACTTCTTCCAGATGATCCTTAAGAAGTTGCTTGCTGGCCTGATCAACCGGAGAAAGAGTCTGCTCATCGGGAATAAAATCTCCCAAGAAGCTTTCCTGATCCTCTCCAACCGGGGCTTCCAAAGATGTGGTTTCCTGGGCAATCTTGAAAATTTCCCGTACCCTATCTCCGTCAAGTTCCAGCTCTTCCCCGATTTCCTCGGGAGTCGGTTCACGACCAAGCTCCTGCATCAGGCGCCTACTAGTTCTATAAAGTTTATTGATTGTTTCCACCATGTGGACTGGAATACGAATGGTGCGCGCTTGGTCTGCAATTGCGCGGGTTATGGCCTGCCTAATCCACCAGGTGGCATAGGTTGAAAATTTGTAACCTTTTCTCCAATCATATTTTTCAACAGCGCGGATGAGCCCTTGATTACCCTCCTGAATAAGATCAAGAAGTGAAAGACCACGACCGATATATTTTTTAGCAATCGAGACAACGAGCCTAAGATTACTTTCCGTTAGCTTATCTTTCGCTCTTTTGTCAGCTTTTTCATATCTTTTGGCAAGTTCAATTTCGTCCTCCGCGAGAAGAAGCGGAACACGGCCGATTTCCCTTAAATACTGGCGTACCGGGTCGGTGGATTCAATTCCTTCAAGTTTGGTAAGAAGCTCAATTTCGCGATCAAGCTTTTCTTTAGCTTTTTCATCGCTTTCGATTTCCCCGGGCGTAACGGATTCAAAAACATCAATTCCTTCGGCCAAAAGCTTCTCGTAAAGCTCATCAAGTTCAAAAATCCTCTCCTCCGCGTCAGGAAAAACCTCCATGATTTCTTCCTGGGTCAAAAACCCTTGTTCGCGGCCTTTTTTAATTAGTTCTAAAACCGGTTTTCGTATCATATGTTACTCATTAAAAATTATACCGCTACTTGCCGCGGCATCGATAGAAGCAAGGCCTTTGGCGAGTTTATTAAATTCGTTTTGAGCTTTAAGAAGCTTGTCTTTCTCGCCGGTCTTCTCAAACTCCCGCATTGATATAGTTAGGAGTTTAAGATTATCCTTGATTCCTAGTATTCTAAGCTCTTTTTGAACTAAATCAAGCTCCTTTTTTAATTCTTCCGGTTTATCGGCAAGCTCCTGATTCTCATTAAGAACCATTTGGGAAAAGCCGTCGAAAAGCTCCTTGGGCAAAATTGCTCCAAAACCCGAATTTGAATACTCTTTTTTGGTTTTTAAAAACTTCGAAAGTTCTTCCAAAATCCTCTTATTTAGAGGGTTAAGCACCAATTCCAATACTTTTGGCGTAAGGAGAATTTTTGGATCCGACTGAAAACTCAAGGTCAAAAGCCTTTCTTCCAAAAGATCGTGTCTGCTTTCTTGTTTGGTTCCAGGCTCCTCGGTTTTCCGGTCGGTTTCCTCGGCTGGACTGCCGGATTTTGAGATTTGCTCGGTAACAGCCTCAAGAGGAACCCCAAGTTTTTCGGCAACAAGATTGGCATAATGTGCCTGAACTATTTTGTCTTCGATTCCAGAAAGGATTGGTGTTAATTCTTTGGAAATCTTGGCCTTACCCTCGCCCGTAGCCGGATTAAACCTGCTCATTACGGAGTCAATTAGATAGTCCCAAACACCCTCCGCATGAATCAAATCATTTTTATATGAATCAATATTTCCGCGCGCGGCTTCATCGGGGTCTTTATACCCGGTAATTTTTGCAACTTTTACCTCTACCCCCGAGTTTTCAGCAACAGTCAACCCGCGCCTTGCCGCTGCATCCCCCGCAATGTCGCTGTCCAAGGCTAGAATGAACTTGGGACAAAACCTAGAAAGAAGTCTAACTTGTTCCTCGGTAAGCGCCGAGCCTTTTATAGCAACAATATTTTTAATTCCGGCCTGATAAGAAGAGATCAAGTCAAGCTCTCCTTCCACAACAATTGCAACCTTTTTCTTTTTGATTAGGGGCCTAGTTATATTCAAACCAAAAAGAACACTGCTTTTGTGGTAAAGGGGCGTTTCTGGAGAATTTATGTATTTCCCCGTATCACGCTTATCCCAGGGTAAAATTCTTCCCGCAAATCCAATTGGATTTCCCCGATGATCAAAGAGTGGAAAAATTACCCGCCCGCTAAATCTGTCGTAAATATTAGCTCCTTGCGGAATTCCAATTCCAGCGCGTTCAACGTCGCGGGGGTTAAATTTTTTCTTACCAATTAGAAAACTACTCAAGGGGTATGAATTTTCCGGCGAATATCCCAGCTGGAATTCCTTAATTGTTGGGAGTTTTAACCCCCTATCTTTTTGTAAATATTCCAGAGCTTTCTTACCGAGGGGGTGGCCAAGAAGCATGTAGTTATAAAACTTAAGAGCTTGAGTGTTTATATCAATCAACTGCTCTTTCTCGGAAGCTTGACCAAAGTTCCCCTGAACCAATTTTATCCCTGCGCGCTCTGCCAGATACTTTAAGGCTTCAGGAAACTCCATCCCCTCAAATTTCTCAAGGAAGGAGTAGACATCCCCCGCCTCCCCGCAGCCAAAACACTTAAAAATCTGAAGTTCCGGGGAAACCATGAATGATGGGGTTTTTTCACCGTGGAACGGACAGATAGCTTTGTAGTTCCTGCCGGCCTTTTTAAGTTCAACCCTTTCTCCAATAATTGAAACAATATCGGTCTTACTCTTTACCTCGGCGACCTGGTCATTCATCCTAAGCGTAGTTTACCACAAAGTTGACTCAAGGCTCTTTGCCGTGATAGAATGCTGCTCTTTCAAGGTTTTCTTTGAAAATAACCAAGGCTCAAAGCCTTGTTTTTTGTACCTTAACAACAAAACACTGTTTAAAAAATCCGTTTCACTAAAAAGGAGGAAACGTGACCAAAGCTACTTTTTTTTCAAAAAGATTCGTTTTTTTGGAATCGCTAGAATTTTCCGTGGGTTGGGAGAAAATCAATCCGATCTTGGTGGAATTTGCCCGCAAAAGGAAAATGACACTTTTTGTTTCATATTCAAACGGCTCTTTTTCCAAACCGATTAAAGACCCGGGAAATTTCTATATCCGCTTCTTTAGCTCACCTCTGGAAAGGGGTGATACAGAAACAACACCATATACCAGTGAGCTCAATGGACCGGCCAAACGTTGCGAGGGATGTGGAGATTTCCATGACTCCATTAAGCGGCTCATCGACCCATCGGGTTTGGAAAACTCAGTCGTGATTAAAAACGACTTTTCCGTTCCGGTGGCAGAAATTGTTGATGACACCTTATATATTCTCTTCGACAACGATTCTTTCGATGATGACGACACTGACGATACTGACGACATTGTGACCTATACAAAGTTTATTCTGAATAAGGTGGATGAAGTATATCAGTCGCTGCCCCAAACAAATGAAGAAAGAGAGGGAAAAAATCAACAAAAGCTCGAGGAGTTTTATCAAAGTTATCGGGCCTTTTTCCCCGAAACCCCCGAGAGCAAATGCCGCAAGCAGTTTGACCTTGAATATATACGGCTAGTAACCTCTCCAGGAGTAGAAAGCGTCATGTTCTCTAATAAGTGGCTATATATTTTTACGGATAGAATCCTACGATCAGACACAAAAGAAGGGCTTGGCAAGCTCCTAATTACCATCAACTTTGGAGATGAGGATTCCGATTGTCGAGAGAAAATTAATTTTCAGTACCTAAGTCGCAAGGAAGATAGAGATACCTCGCACGATACTGTTTATAAAAACGGTTGTGCTTGTTTGGGCACCATTGACGATATGGTCGGGGGGTGCCTCGAAAAATGTGAGTTTGCAGTCCTAACACAGCTACTCGTAGCTTTCCTACGCCAAGGTTAAATACCTTCCGGCAAAAACGAAAGGAGACAAAATGACTCCACGCATATTTATCACCCCCGAGGCAAAAATCCGCCTCGATCTTTATATTGCCGAGGCAGGGGGAGAAATTTCCGGTCTGGGAGCAATCTCTCAAATTGGAAGTGACCTTTTAATTAGTGAGGTCCTTCTTCTGGAACAAACATGTACCGTAGCGGGAACCATTTTCGACAAATCCGCTTACGGGCGATTTCTAACCAGTCTCGTCCGGCAAGGAAAAGATCCGTCTTTATATAGAGTCTGGTGGCATGCCCACCCTATATCAGTTGGCTGCTGCTGGAGTGACAGAGACGAGGCAACCATCAACGGTTTTCTGGGTCACAGTCCTTGGATAGTCAGCATCGTCGGAACCAAAACGGGTCAATACCTTGCCAGGTTGGACGTCTATAAACCGTTCTGGATGCCCCCACTCGACAACCTGCCTTTTCTCATTTATCTTCCCCAATCGGAGGAAGAACGGGCGTCTGTTCGTAACGAAATCGAGGCAAAGGTTAAGTACGCTAAGTACACCGAACCTCGAGTCGTTAAGACAAAGAAAATTAGGAGGCTCCCATGGCAAAAATAAAAAGACGCCCGGTAATTAATTACCTAAGGCAGACCGGACTGGTCTCCCCACGGAAACTCGCCCAGGTTAAACTGACCGTAATTGGCGCAGGAGGAATCAATAGTCCAGCTGTTCTTGTCATTAGTAAGATGGGGGTTAGGCAAATTGAGGTCTACGACCACGATATAATTAGCAGCCACAACATTCCCAATCAATTCTACCCCTTTAGGGATATTGGTAAATTAAAAGTTACCTCCCTCGAGAAAAGCGTCTTTGACTATGCGGGGGTCTCCATAATTGCCCGGAGAGAAAAATACGAACACCAAGCTTTAAGTGGCCTGGTGGTCAGCGGGGTAGATTCTATGGATACCCGCAAAGCAATCTGGGAGGAGATCAAAAAACAGGCCTCCGTTCCTCTCTATATCGATGCGCGGATGGGAGCTTTGATTGGAAGAATATTTTCCATCAAACCCACCGATCCGGATCAAATAGGGTGGTACGAAGAAACGCTTTACTCTCACGAGGAAGCTGTCCAGCTACCCTGCACGGCTCGGGCTATAAGTTTTAACACCTTTGTCCTTGCGGGGCTAATCGCCGACCAAATAAAAAAATGGGTGAACGGAGAGGAGGTGAAAAAAAATATCACCGTTGATTTGGGAAATCTCCGGCTAGTCGCGTACTAACAAAAACCAATCTTAGGCACTACCCTTAAAAGGAGGGCATCATGTCACCTCGTAAACGATCGGTCAAGTTGGTTGTAGGATCGGATGCGGTTCAGGAATACATCATGAGCGATGAAAAACCGACCGTCGCCGACATTCTTGAACGCGCAAACGTCAGCCCGGACAACTGCGAAATCCTGGTCAACGACGAGCCGGCCACCCTCGAGACTGTCCTCGAAAACGCCGACATCGTCGCCGTCACTCCGCCCATCGAAGGCGGCTAAACAGCATTTTGTTCCTTGCCCCCAGGCAATAAAAGTTTGAGCCTGGAGGTTCTACCGCTGAGATTACTCTCGCCCACGTTACGCACAAAGTGCGCAACCAAGCTCGAGTAGTCCCAGCGGTTTTTTTGGCAAAAAATAGTTAAACCTCAAAATCCAAAATAAGAGGAAAGTGATCTGAAACCTCCAAATACGGAACTTCAAAATTCTTAACTTTAACCTCGGGTGAAACAAAGCAATAATCCGCAAAATACTGTTTTCCGAAATAATCCCCCGATCCATTTAGATGTTTTTCCGCTTGTTCCCAAGCAAAACGGTTTCTTGTGTTTTTTATATTAAAATCTTTAATCAAATTTCTGTATCCTGCCTCCTCAAACATTTTTATGCTTTTAGTGTTTGGGTAAAGATTAAAATCTCCGCCGATTATCCGAGGTATCATTTTGTCGCCGAAAAGATCAATTATCTTTTTTGATTGCATTAACCTGGCTGGGGTATCAAATTTACTGCCCGGCAATGCCTTACCATGAACATTACCAACCCAGAGTGTCTTTAAACCAATTTTTAACTTTGCGTATTGAAGAGCTCCAGCATCGTTTTTTGTAACGCGATATATATATTTCTTGCCGTTTTCCCCAATCTCAATTCCCTTTTTAACAAAAAGGCTCTCTCCTTCTGTGACACCCCCAAGGTAAACAATTTTAAAAACCTCTTGATATGAAGCGTTGAAATTCTTAAGGATCTCTTCAAGTTTTAGATGTAGCTGGGGTTTAATCTCGGAAAAACAATAAACATCCGTCTTTGAAGATTCCTCTTTTATAAAATCAAAAAATGGTTTTCCAGCTTCCCCAAACCAAGCATTCAAAAAAATTATTTTCATTTAAGCGGAGGAGGCGGGACTCGAACCCGCGAGGGCTTGCGCCCGCACGCTTTCCAAGCGTGTACCATAGCCGCTAGGTGACTCCTCCCCGGGAGGCTCTATTATATCAAAGAAAGGGCACTAAGAAGACAAACAATTACCTCAAAATCCTATTCGGATTAATTCCTGCCAATTTTAGACCTGTAAGAAGAGTGAGCCCTTTGGGTATATAGTCTGTTTCATCGGGATTGGAAGTTGGAAAAGCCATGTAGTCCTTCGCTGAACGCCCCGGCATAAGAACAATTGCCTGTCCCGGAACAGCCCCGGGGCTTACATTACCTTGACCAATACTGTCTACGTAAGCTGCCCACCATCCGGTTCCTATAAGAACAGGGTATTTTGTCTCCGGATTTCCTCTATCATAGAAAACCGCTATACCTGAATATGGCATATGTCCTCCAACTATATACCCGGGTTTTACCGCCTGGTGAAGATCGTAAATTCTACGTAAACCATATGTCGGACGGCTATATGAACCATAGCGAAGAAGTTTATCTGCATAAACACCCGTGTAAACCGGTTTGTTTTCAACACCCGAATCTGGCCCAACTGCAAGCTTTATCCTAGATAAGTCGTGAATTATTCTGGCTCCGGTAGCTCTAGATATCTTTGTAGCAACAGCAACCCCGGGAGATGTCTTACCACCACCCTTCTTCTCTCTTTTCCAAGCGTTTTTACGTAAGTTTTCATCAAGCATAAAGGCCAATGTCTGATCTCCATTTGATTTCATAATTTTAATATATTTATCTAAAGCCGTATCCCTGCTCACTTCGGTAGCCATGTCTGCATCAATCATATTGCGAAGAAAGACGGTTAAACCATAAGGATTATCTACTACATAATTTGATAAAAAGTTTTTAAGCGGGCCATAACCTTCATAACTTGCACCCAAACGCGCATTAGCTATCATATGAACCGTAATTGGAAGTTCGCTTCTAATATCAAAAAAGAGGGTATCGAATTGAGGAGCCAAATCTTTTTTAGTAATAGCTGGCTCACCGTTGTCTTTCTTGGGATGTCTTGGCATCTCGTTGTATGGTGCGCGAGCGGTATCGGATCTTTCTTCAATACATTTAATCCTTGGTTTGGGAGCTCTCTTTAAAATCTTCCCTATCAACTCATCCGTTAAATGTTGTTGCTCGGCTCTATCAAGTAATTTCATTGCATTATTAATTACTTGACCGTGTTCAAAAGATATAACTGGATAATTACGCTCATAAGTTTTTCCAACCCTCCTAGGAAGAATCTCGACACCTTGACCAATAGGATCGGTTGGTGGTTTACCAAGTTTTATACCAAACCTATCCAGAGGTAGGTCGGAATTACTACCTTTTAATGTTCCCGAAGAAATGTAGTAAGGAGTAATTGAAGCATCCGGATAGTTTTCTTTTGCCACCATCGCAACGTGACAATGACCTTTAGAATACCCTTGCAAACGATCAGCTCCTTCTGATTCTTTATAGGCAACATTTCTTAAACCAAAAACGGGGTCAAAGTCGCTTATTCTTGGGGGATAATGAAAAATTTGTTTACTATGTACATAACCGTTTGAAAACATTATTCTCAAAATGCCCCCTTGTAATAATATGGGTATACCTGTTCCTTTCACTAAAGCTATCCAAGGATTAACAGTGGTGGCGTCTTGTATCCAAGCTGTATGTCCCCAATAACCTGATACCATTGCAAGTATTTTCTTTTCTTTTGCAAGGGGTTCAAGAAAACTATTACGGAGAAAGTCAATCTGCACCTGGACATCAATGGGTGTACGAGCGGTATTTGTTTCAAGATATTCTTTCTTTAATCCTTCAATTTCGTCACCTAAAAGAACAAGTCCAATATTCGGCTCGGAAAGAATTGTATCACGCAACCCAAACAATTTATCATAATCGGTAGCAATAGAACCCACATGAAGATCTCCCACTTCAACTAGCCAAATCGGACTATTACCCACCTTAATAGTAACTTCTTTTTGTCCTTGGTAGGATCTTTCTATCTCTTGAAGTCTTTTTATGGCCTCTATTGCCTGCTGGTCTCTCCCATCAGGAGACAATATTTCTGGAGATCCTGCGCCGATTTTAAAAATTTCCCTACCAGCCATTCAACCCCATTATATGAATCAAAATAACCTTTTCAAGTAGCAATATTTGCCGATTTTTAGACCAGAAGTTCTTGGGCTTTAACTAACATTTGTTTTTCCCCGCTAAAAGAAAGTCGTTTTTTGGCTTCGGAAAAAGGAAGCCATGAGACCTCTTCTGTTTCCCAGGAGTACCCCTCCGGCAAATCCCGAACATATTCCATCAAATAAAATGTAACAAACTTCAAAATTTTACCCAACTTGGGATCTATAAAAGAATACATTGAGGTTCCTATTTTCTTTATAATTTTTGCCTCCACCCCTCCCTCTTCCTTAACTTCTCTTAGGGCTGAATTTTCAAGCGAAACCGCATCTGCTTTAATTAATCCTCCCGCCATTGGGCCGGGCGCGTCCCCCGGAGAATCATCTATTCGTCCTTTAGGAAGCATCCAATGCTGTTTTGGGTAAAGTTCGCTACTTGCAGTTTTTCTTATCAGCCACATTAGCTGTCCGTTTTCTTTTTTGAAAACTACTCCCCCGGAAGAAAACTCTCTAGTAACAGAGGATTTCAGAACATCACCACTTCTTGCTTTTTGAGATTGTGTGTTTTTTCCCATTCTTTTAGAACATCCTTTCCTCCTCTAAGCATGTCCTTTTCCCTTTTAAGTCCTAACCTTTTACCGGCCTCCACATAATCCAACCATTTAAATTCATCAAAACCAATAAGTTCGCTACTTCCTCCTTTTTGAAGCATTAGATAATAATAAAACTTTTGAGGAATTGATTTGGCATTAAAAATTGTAGTTCCTGTGGCGCGCCCCGCTTCTTCCAAAACCCTTACAGCCATTCCGCCCTGCTCGCTTGCCAACCTGATTACGGCACGAACTGAGGATTCCCCTTTTCTCACAGTTACTTTTGGGATCTCCCAACTTTCGTTTCCTTTTTGTCGAACCAAGAGGTATTGTCTTTTACCACGGTTTTCCCTAAAAAGTACTGCTCCTCCAATTACTATTTGTTGGTTTTTTCCGTTTTTCATATTGTTAAAGCGGAGGATGCAGGAGTCGAACCTGCTATCCCTTAGAGGGAATTGGTTTTCGAAACCAACGCGTTGCCGTCCCGCCCATCCTCCGTATGGTGCACTCACCCAGAGTCGGACTGGGATCAACAGCTCCGCAAGCTGCTACTCTATCCATTGAGCTATGAGTGCTACTTGTTCCCAGGCAATTTCTGTGCAACCCAATCCGTAACTCTATCCAGGCCGGTGGCAGGTATTTCCTCGTACGGAACGTAGGCAGAAATCTCTTTCTTTAAATCATCTTTAATTTTGGGGTCTATGACGATTTCTATTCTCCCTGGAATTAAAAATGTTTCGAAAACCAAGATTTCGCTCCCGCTTCTCTCTCCAAAACAAAAACGGGTTAAAGCTTGCCACTCTGTCAGCTTACCGGCAATTTTTACTCCTTTGGTCGTAACTTTGCATTCAATATTCTCAGGCGGCACGGTCGAGAGAACATAATATAGGAATACCAAAGCTACTATTAGAATCACGGGCATCAAACCTTCAGCCAGGAAAAGCACAAGGCTAACTATACCGGCAATTGCAAAAACGGTGGTATAAAACTGCCTGTCACGTTTTTTAAAGGGTCTGGCAGGTGCTATCCAAGTTAATAAATCACGCTCGGGTTCACGCCTAACAACCACGGCCTGCGGCTCGGAATTTAATGTACTTTGGGCAGCCATATTACGCATAGTATACCTCAAAACCTGATATAATTGCAGTGCCTGTTTGGAGGATATGCCGAGCGGCTAAGGCAAAGGTTTGCTAAACCTTGGTCACGCAAGTGGCCGGTGGGTTCGACTCCCTCATCCTCCGCTTGGTTGGTGGGTGGGCAGGACGGCAATGCGCGAGTCTTGAAAACTCGTGAGCGTAAGCTCTAACAGGTTCGACCCCTGTACCCACCGCACCATATTTATGAACACCAAACAAAAAGCCAATTTTGTAGCGTGGATACATTTGATCTGGATTTTATTTGGGTTGATAAGTTTACCGCTGCTTTTTATTCTTACTTGGTGGAATAAAATCGTTTTAATATTTACTGGAATTACTATTCTGTCGTGGATAGTTTTTCGTGGTTGTTGGTTTCTCCAACTTGAGAATAAATGGCGCAAACAGAACGACCCAGCTGGAGCGTTTGAGAAAGAGGCTTTTGTACAACATTATCTTAAAAAAATCTTTAATATCACTATCTCTCGGTTTGTAAACAGAGTTATAATTTACCTATACATGACAACTTTGATTTGGATATCTCTAGCACAGGTTTTTTGAAGAAATCTACCTCGCCACGGTTAGTCCCCAGACTTTTTTGACCCCCGCGTGCTTTAGGACTTTTGCAGCTTCTTTGAGGGTAGAGCCGGTGGTAAAAACGTCATCGAAAACTAGTACAGAGGAATTAGGATTTAGGGTATAGGAAGGATTGAGGGAAAAAGCACCCCGCAGGTTTTTCTTCCTTTCTTCAACGGAAAGCGCGGCTTGGGAAGCGGTGGATTTTTCCTTTACCAAAAGGTCGGGAACAAATTTCCAACCCATCTCACTGGCCACGATTTTACCAATTTCTATCGACTGGTTAAATCCCCTGACGTTTTCCCTATGCCAGTGAATTGGTATTGGAACCAGTGTTTCCTCTTTGATAAGATTCGAATTTTTCAGTTCATGAATAAAAAGTGAACATAATTCATGACCCGCTTCAGTAGAATATTTGTATTTCAAGGCTAAAATTGCCTTTTTTATAACCCCCTCGTAATCCCAAATTGAGGTGAGACCGTCAAGCCCATATTTTTTCCTGCATTTTACGTGGGTAAATCCATCAATTGAGGCTTTTTCGCAGTACGGACAAGCCGGTTTAAGAGACCTGACGCGGGCTAGACAATTCTCACAAATATATTTTCCCTCCTTTCCGCAGCCAAGGCAGGTTTTGGGAAAAATTAAATTGAGTAGGTCCATGGGGTACAATATAAGTATATGCGTTTGTTTAACAAAAAGGCACGATTTGAGTATGAATTAACCGGCGAAGGGATCGAGGCCGGTTTGTCCTTAAAGGGCGCTGAGGCTAAATCAATCCGCGAAGGGAGGGGCGACTTGTCTCAATCTTTTGCAAAAGTGATGGGTAATGAAATTTATTTGGTAAATGCCAATATTCCGGCCCGAGGCATAGAGAAATATGACGCAACGCGTACCCGAAAGCTCCTTTTACACCACCAGGAAATACTATCACTTGCCACTAAAATGAAACAGAAAAAGTTGCAAATTGTGCCTATTCGGCTGTATAATAAAGGTCGCTTAATCAAGCTCTATCTAGAACTAGGCAAGCCCAAAAGGCAGTTTGAGAAGAAAGAGACAATTAAGCGCCGCGACATAGCGCGCGATATAGAAAAAGAACTTAAAGGAACTTAGGGGCTATAGCCCTGAGCGTAGTCGAAGGGGACGATCGGTTTCGACGGGAAGCTCTTTGACAAAACGGCAAGCGGACTTCGATTACTAGTCCAAAAACAAAATCAAAACATAAAAGATAACGCAAGTTATTCTTTCCAACCGGCTTTTGCGTAAGCTCAAGCTTTTTGGCATCCTCAGATTTGATTCTCGGTTGAATCAAAAGGGTGTAAACCAATCCGAGATGCTGTTTAAACTTTACTGATTTAAAGGTTTAAACAAAAGACAAATAAATCTTACATCGAGCGTTCCTGTTGGTTGGATAAGCTCGATGAAAATCTAAAAACCAAACAAGCTTGTAGAAGTTTTGTTATTACGTTTTTCGGACGCGGGTTCGATTCCCGCCGTCTCCACTTATTGAGCAATATCTATCGAGTAGAGTTTGTCTCCCGTGAGAAGAATCATTTTCTTGTCGGCCTCCGAGGCAACCAGGTTTATAGCTCCTGAGATTTGCGGATCAACATATTGAGCTTTATAAGCTCCGCTTTTGTCTGTTACTACTACCCTTCCCCCGGCCTTATCGAGCAAGTAAAGATACTGGTTATCCGGGTTTGCGTAGAGAGCATCAATGTTCCCAACCTCGGGAAATACCCCCGTCATGCCAAAATTTTGCGGACTTCCCTGACTAAATTTAAGAACCTTGGAGTTTGGATAAAGAGCATAAATTGAACCATCGATAGTCATCTGAACAACATTTGTAAAATCAACACTAGTTCCGGCGGCTAACCACCCTTGTTTCTCGGAAAAGCTACCGTCTTGTCCCTGAAATCTATAAATCACACCATTAGCCTTATCCATCACATACATATTCCCGGCAAAAGCAGAAATTAAAGCATCACCAGGCCAAGTTTTGTCAATCATTTTAGTTAAACCCGAGTTAGCCTCATAAATACCGTCTCCCTGCAATACAAAAACTTTATCTTCATAAGCCGTCAGGCCCTGTGCAGAGCTAATTACCCCAGGCCCCGCCACAACCTTGCTCTTTTTAGTAGAAATATCAACACTCACAATTCTTTGTCCCGATTTATCTAAGATGTAAATATATCCTCCCGAAAAAGAAACCACATCTCCCCTAAATCCCGAGGAGAGAAGTGTTAGATCCAAAAACATTTGGGGAGATTCCACATACTCCCCCAAAACCGCAGCGCGGCTATCATTAATCTTTTTCTTCAAAGCATCAATTTTAGGATCTTTAACTTTCAAGCTTTCAATTTGGTTTAACTTTTGCTCGCTATCGGTAAAAAGCTCCCGACTCCTTTCCCCACTTACACTGGCCAAACTTATAGCTTGGTCGACCTCGTTTGTTGCCTGCAGGAGAATTCCCTGGTATTTATTTTTTAAATCATTAATTTTTTTCTGACGAATGCCAAAACCTATACTCACCATTAAAAGAACTAGAAGAATTGCGGCAATAATGAAGGTGAGCTTTCTACTTCGCGGAGAAACCTCCTCCACCGGCTCAGTTTTAAGATAAATGCCTCTTTGCGGAATTTTTTTGAAAAAATCACCAAGAGTATTTTGGATCTTTTCCATAAAGACCATTGGTCTTTGGAAATTTAATTTGGGAGTTTCCGAAGCAAATATGGGCTCTACCACCTCCTTCTCTTCAAATTTAATTACAACGACACCTAAATTTCCCAGATTTTCTGTGCCAAGAACCGATGGAGCAAAAGTTTCCACTGAATCCTCCGGAGTTTTTGCAGAAAGGGCCGCCTTAATCGCCCCATGGGAAACCTTGTCGAAAAATGTTTTTGTCGCAAGCAAGACTACATCACCCGCCTGCGGAAACCCAGAGGCGGTAATTACTTTATCTTTACCGCTTTCCAAAATTTTACCTAAAGAACCGTTCCTGAAAATCATTACCCCTGCACCCCCAATAGCCGCCGAGTAAACAACATCCCCAACGACCGCCGCGGCAACTATTCCAACATCACCCCAATTGTTTCTGAACTCATCCGCAACTTTTTGAGTAGCATCTCTTAAAACATTAAAGGGTTTGCCCTCTGGGTTTCCGTAATATTCTTCATGAAATCTAGTCAAAAGTTCCCGTCCCGCGGCAATAGTATCAATTCCGGCTTCGATGTGGCCCGTTGAAATAATCGCAAAAAGGCGCCCTCGGAGTCTTAACTTCTCAATATCATCCGGAGTAAATTCGTGTACCTGCGCCCAGCCGGAGGCGCCCGGTGTACCGGTCAGTTTGGCCGCAACTTGTGTTAACATTTTTTTAAAGAATTATGAGGGCAGCCAAAAAAACCAAAACCGCAAAAGCCAAATGGATATAGCCAAGCATAGTAATAGGTGCCTCAAAACCCAAGGAGAGAGTAGAAGTAATAAGTTTGATCTGCCTAATCACAACCAAACAAAACATAAGATACATTCCAAGAATTATTAAGATGGCAATCTTAATTACCAACCAAATAGAAATTCCCAGTATTAGACTATTCATTTTTGTTTGCCTTTCGTAATTAAATCTTCAATAATTTTTGCTACCTTGGCAGGATTTGGTACTGCTAAAAAGTCAAATTCGGAAACTTCGGCCGCGGTTTGAATAAACACATTTCCATAATTAAAAAGTGCCCGAGCAACTCCCCCTGTGTTATAAGTCACATCTTGAATTTTGTCTATATTTGCATCCGAAACCTGTTTATAAATCAGACTATAGAAATCCACATCGATGACTCTTAAGTTGGTTATAAAATAAACATTAGAATACCAGCCTAAGAAACTTTCCAGTGCATAAGTTGCTATTATCAAGTACCAAGCAAGGTTAATTATTAATTCAAATCCTGCCGGAAGCGAGCTTAAAATGCCAAAGCTTTTGGCAACTACTGGCACAAAAATCAAGAGTATTGTAACCAAAATCCATTTAATATTGGTGATTGGATGAGCCCTCATGAAAATAATTACCTTTTCTTCTTTTTGTTTTGTTTCAAAATCGATATCCTCAGGGTAAAGACGAAAAGAACCTAAGCTGTTTTGAGATTCTATCGGAGATATGGAGGTCGGAGCGGGAACTTTTTCTTGAGGTTCGGAAACAAATACATCCGGCATAACCCGATTATAACAGGATTCAAGAAAACTCCAAATTTTTGGAGGCTGAATTGAACCCTGGTATGTCATTCCCCGAATGTCATATCATTTAGCGCTTCTCAACGTTAAAAAGCGGGCCAACTATTTGAATGTTGCTTGGGGCGCGAAGATTAAAATAGGTTTTAAAATCTTGACCGTCAAAACTTCTGCCGTTTACTGTCACTGTTGTGGTTTTTCCGCTCCCAAAATCGGCCCCGACTGAGACATCAGAGGCGCTATCAAGCGGGGTTATTCCTCGACTGGCAAGTTCACTTTTAACTCTATCCGCATCCCAAGTATCAACTCCATCAGGATTGGGTTTATCTATTTGAGTTAAATGATCCTGGGTCGAACCGTCGGTTTTAGCAAGTAAAATAACATTAGCAATATCCGCAACTTCGCTCGGCGTCAGCCATGCCGTTTTGCTATAAGCGGCACGGCTTCCCCAGTCGCAATAAAAAACCGAAGAACTCTTATCGTAAGCATTATTAAATAAATCAGAAAAACCACCTATTCCACCAGTTGTATCCTGAAGTCTTTTGGTCCAAGGGGTAGAGCTCCAACCGATATCAGCCGATGTGTAGGCATAACCCCCGTGAGTAGAAGAAAACCAGGCTTTTATCGGAGTCCCGCCGTTTGTTAAAACTACTCCCGCGGTATCATGAACCGCTTGAGTCCAATTATCGCCTCCGTGCGCACCAACTTTTACAACCTGACACTGTTGGCTCGGACAAATACTACCTGACCCATTGTTTGTATATGCCAATGCAAAAGATCTAGCTGCAATTGCTTGAGCCTTAAGGGCTTCCTGAGGAAAATCTGTAGGCATTTCGTAAAGATGGGTTAAATAATCCTCGATATTCCAATTTGAGTCAATCGATTCTCCAAATTCATTGGTTCCGACTACATGAATATTTACCGATTGGCTGTATCCAGTTGTGTAGTCGGCGTTATAGTAGGCAGAAAGGATTGCTTGAGCATTTTGTCCGGCTTCGGCTCTTCCTTTCGCCCCAAATTGATTTAATCCGACCCTGTTGGGTACCCCAAATGTAAAAAACCCGATTACTGGAGAAAATCCCGGATCTTTAAACGGACTAATATCACTGCTGCATCCACCTTTCATGTTGTATGCAGAACGCGACAGTCCCAAAGAATCAAGTTTTGCCGCCAAAAAAGCCTCTTGTTTCGCAGAAAGGGTTGCTAAATAAGCGTTTGCCTTTGCAACCTCACCGGCCAAGAAGTTTGCTTTCTCCGATACTTGTTTTTGCACAGAAGTTAGAGCGTCTTTGCTTTTTTGCAGAGAATCCTCATCGTTTTTAAGTTTAATTAAATCCTCCGCATACTGATCTAGAGATTTTCTGTCAGCATCGGCCGCTTTTTGCCTAAGACTAATTTCCTGGAAAGCTTGAGAGGCAGTATCGGAAAAAATAAAGGGGCTGATCGGATCATAAAGCCTTAAAAAGGTGTATTGGTCGCGGGCTTTTTGATTAAAAAGTTCTTTTGTGTAGGCCATTTTTTCTTCACGGAGATTAATATCGGCCTGGGTCTTTTGAAGCTGGTCCAAAAACAAATTTATTCTAGCCGAGATATCCGAAAGTTGTTTTTGGAGAGAACTCAAATTCTGCTTGTTCGTTTCATTGGCTGCTTGAATAGGTGCTAAAAGTTGAGGAATTCCGGTGTTATAGCACCAGTCTTGATCTCCGGCAGAAAGATCATTAAGATTTTTATCAAGACATTCCTGCGCCGTTATGGCAAAGGCGATAGTTGTTTTCAAAAAAAAGAGCGTTACAACCGCAAGAACTACAAAAATTAATAATTTAAAAATTTGTTTGCCCATTGGCAATACATTATACCAAGTGAAAACTAAAGTCGGGGGTGTTAAAATATTTATGATGAAGAAAAAAATAGTTCTGGCGGTTTTGTCGTTAGCGTTTACTTTTAGTTTACTGGCTCCGAAAGTTGCTTTGGCTGACGCCTTGGGTAATCCAAACTGCAAAGATACAGAAATTTATACCGCAATCGGTTGCGTTCCTGTTTTAAACAACGACAACGGAGCCTCTTTAATAGCTTTTATCCTTAGATGGGCGGTTGGAATTGGGGGCGGAATTGCTTTTCTTTTAATTCTTTATGGCGGATTTATGGTGATGAGTTCCGCAGGAAACCCTGAACGCCTTAAGGCTGGCCAAGAACTCTTAACTAGTGCGATTTCAGGGCTAATTCTCTTGATTTTTTCCGTATTTATACTTAAATTCATTGGACTTGATATACTAGGACTTGGAGCTTTTGGTTTTGGAAAATAATATGTTACTCGCACAAAATTTAAACGCAATTCAAGCAAGCGCATTTCCCAATGCTACACCACTATCTCAAATGACACTGGGCGGTATCATTGGGAATACTCTCCCTTATGTTTTTGGTGTAGCAGCAATTTTACTTTTAATTTACCTTGTTACCGCGGGACTAAGCATGATGCTTTCTAGGGGTGACCCTAAAGCTATGCAGGCGGCGCAGTCAAAAATCACAAACGCTTTGATCGGGTTCGTAATTGTCTTTTTTGCTTTTACCCTAGTCGCCCTAATCGGGAGGGTACTCGGAATTGGTGTTTTTGGAAGTATATTTAAATAATGGAACAATTAAGTCAGGTAAATATTGGTCAAGAATTCTTAAATATATCGGGGTCACACGATTTGCCCCCTGGTTCAACCGCTTTTACAAGCCTCAGTGGAATTAGCCTTCTGGTTTCTCTTTTTCTCAAAATATCTTTTGTTATTGCCGGGGTCATTCTTCTTTTTTATTTCATCTTAGGCGGAATCGGAATGATCTCCTCGGCCGGAAAATCTGACCCGAAAGCGGCAGAGCAGGCAAAAGCAACTATTACCTCCGCCGTTATAGGATTTGTAGTTGTATTTACTGCCTATTGGATAGTAAAATTGATTGGAAATCTTTTAGGTTTCACTAATATAATTTAAATAAGCAAAGCTTGTTAGAATATCATGAATAATTTACTTACACAAAATCCTTTCGGAACAATCACCCCTCCTTCTCCCCTGGCTAAATATGGCGGTAATCCCGCAGCTGCTATTGGAACTTTAATACAGTACGTCATCTGGCTTTTGATAATTGGGGCAGGAATCTACGCTTTGATTAACTTAATTTTGGCCGGTTATTCTTTTATGGCAGCTGGGGATGATGCCAAAAAAGTTGCCGGAGCTTGGGCGATGATTTGGCAAACAATACTCGGTCTAGCTTTTTCCGCCGGAGCTTTTGTACTTGCAGCTTTATTTGGACAATTAATATTCAACGATCCGACTTTTATTTTGAATCCGAAAATTCCAGTAATTTCACCTTAATGGAAAATTTATTAGCACAAGAACCTCTCCAAGTAGCTCCAAACAACGGTTTTACCGGTTTCGGCAAATTGGGTCTTCAGGGAGGCACGGCGTCCAGTGCAGAGGATATTTTCACAAATTTTCTTTCTTCAGCAATTGGGTTAATGACCATTATCGCAATCATCTGGTTTGTTTTTATCTTTATCACTGGTGCGATTGGTTATATGTCTTCGGGTGGAGATAAAGCCGCTGTTGAATCCGCCAGAAAGAAAATCGTAAATGGTTTGGTTGGACTGATCCTGGTAATTATTGCGATATTTGTTGTAAAGTTAATAGGGTATTTAATCGGAATACCTGATATTTTGAATGTTACCTCACTCTTTAGTGTTATTACAAGGTAATAATTCAGCCAGTCCTTAAATACAATAATAAATATGCCAAATAATTTAATTGCTGGAGCGCCCGGGGGGGCCTCCGAAATAAAGAACCCTATTTTAGGAAATTTGGGTGAAAACGGAACGGGCTTAAGTTTTTTTCAGAGTTTCATCCCCGGCCTTATCAGTTTAAGTTTTGTTATCGGTACAATCGTTTTCTTCTTTATGTTAATTTTAGGTGCAATTCAATGGATTGCGTCAGGCGGGGATAAACAGGCCTTGGAAAGCGCTAGAGGTAGAGTAACAAACGCTATAATCGGACTTGTTATTCTATTCTCTTTGTTTGCTGTACTTAATCTTATCGAGACTTTTTTTGGAATAAAAATTATGACTCTTGACATTCAGAGCTTAGTAATTCAATAATACGTATATGCAACTGGCACAGATCAATTTACAGAACCTTGGCCAAAACAACCAGAATTTTGGAACGCTTACTAAATTGGAGGTTCCAACAATAATCTCCGGTCTCATTAGGGGCGCTTTGGTCGTTGCAGCTGTGGTATTCTTCTTCATCCTTGTCATTGGAGGAATCAGGTGGATTGCATCGGGTGGGGATAAAGCCGCTACGGAAAATGCCAGAAACCAGATCACAGCAGCTTTAATTGGTCTTATTATAGTCTTTGCTGCTTGGGCAATTGTTGCCTTGATTCAAGTATTCTTCAACGTTGATATCTTCAACCTTGCTCTTCCGACAGGGTACTAAACTTCTTGTCACTTGAAAGCGTGCTTGATCAAACTTGTTTGCTGGTATAGTATAGTCTTGTATGAACAGTTGCTCATCTACCACCGGGGTTGCAACAATTGCTGATCTTGGGTGTGTTTTTGAAAATGTTGTTAGGGTCGCCCTTGGCCTTGCCGGAATTGTTCTTTTTATAATGCTTCTTGTTGGCGGACTTAGATACATAACTGCGGGGAGTGATCCAAAAGCCGCGGAGAGCGCCCAAAAAACAATAACTTACGCAATCGGGGGCTTAATCCTTATTCTCCTTTCTTTTTTGATTCTGGTATTAATCACAACCATTACCGGAGTCGATGTCACAAAGTTCACGATAGTTCAACAATAATGAAACGCGTCCTGCCTATCTTCTTCACCTTCTTTATGTTAACTTTTGTTTTCCCAGGAAAAGTTCTTGCTGCTTGCGAAAGTACCGACCCCAAGGAATTTCACTCTCTTCGGCCTTATCCAGCAAAGCCCTGTCTAAACACCACAGATGATTATGCTAAATTTTGCGGAAACAATTTAACGCTACACGATACTATCAATGAAAATTATCCAGGCAATGGAGATTGTAAATCAAACACAAACGGAACAATCACTTGCACCTACAATGAACCCATAGATAAAACCATTACAATTGATTTAAGCATCGCAAGCCTGCCGATAATGGGAAATACGGAGGATGTAACTAATTCTTCTAAAAACTCATCAGAAAAGTTGGATGACGCGCAAAAAGTTAATAATTATGTAAGCTGGTACTTAAACGGGGTAAATTACCGGGCTGAGTACGGAGATACAAAGACAGATATCAAGAGTCTCATTAATTTTTCGGGACCGATTCAGAAACTTCTTCCAGGAGCAATTCTGGACGCGCAAAGAATTAAAACAATTAGTAACGCCGGGAACACCAACCACAACCAGATGGTGGTTTGTGCAAATAAGGCTTTTCAGATTTGGATACCACTTGTCGGAACTGTAGGGTTCGGAAAATCCACACCGATCCCTTGTTATGGGGGAAGTTTTAAATATAGGCTAGAGGCCTGGAAAGATAAAAACGACCTGCCTGACTATATAAAAAATATTTTGAAGGAATACATCTCGAAACTTCTTGAAGGATCGGGAAATTTAGCTGCCCAATTGTTCGACAAAGCATTTATTGATCGTTGGCCTTTGAAAACTCCCCCGCTTCCTTGGGAAAATGACCCTTTTGCTTCGCCCCCCCGTCAAATGACTAGCCTGGAATATCAAAAATATTACAACGAGTGGCGGGGTGACTTGTGCGCCTTTTTACCCAACCCTTTCGGTGGAAAGGATCTTCTACTTTGTGTCGGAATTCCCGGTGTAACCAATAATGAATTTGCCGATCTTTACTCTTACGTCCCTCTCTCAGGGACGGAAGATTTGGAAGGCAAGGTTGCTATTGATAGTGTTTCCTCGGCCACAAACCCCACGGCCGCGGGGGTCACTGTTCAAAATGTCACCTTTTCCGGTCAAAAACCGGCAACCCTATTCTTTGCACACATGCAGGAATCAGACGATTTAGCAAACCTTCTTCAAACAACTTTTGTAGCTAGTGGACTGTCCTTAGCCGGAAGTCCAACAGATATCGCCTCAGGAGTTACGTGCGACACGGTCGAGGTCAGAAGTAATAAGGGTGATAATCTTTTTGCCAAACAAATTGTTGGACAGCTACATTATGACGCAAGTTTTTCCTGTGATTTTAAACCCTCTACAGATAATTGCATGCAGGACTGCCTCGCCAAAGGATATGTCACAAGCTACTGCGGAAGTTTTTGTTCAATCCCCGGAAATATAAAGCCCACCACACAATCATGCACAAAAGATATTTACATAAGTCTTTCAACAATTAGCAGTACCCCCAAGGTTGACGATATTTGGTCACGCCTTGTGGCGGGACCCGCATCAGTTTTCAAAAGAATCTTTCCAAAAACAAATGTCGTAGGAGGAATCGGACAAATAATGGACATTCCAGGCTCAACAAAAATTACCTATACAGGAACCGGCGTCAGCCAGTCAGAAACTGAAATTAAATTTCCTCACATAGGCGGAATTTCGGAATACTTTTTAAAAGGGATTCAAACCATGCTAAGACCTAAAGGCTTTGGAGAGCCAATTACCTTTGCTCCGGCTGCCAATAGTGGTCCCGCGTGTAAATCCAACGATACCGACATAGACAAGGCAATAAACGACGCTTCCGCAAAATACGGGGTTCCTGCAAAACTCTTATATGCCATTTTCCAAATGGAGGACGGCGCCAAATTCCTCCAAAACCCCGGGGGATATGTTTGTGAAGAAAACAAAGCCGCCGGTGCAGCCGGGGTCATGCAAATTATTCCCTCCACCTATAAAATGCTCACTTGCGCGGACGAGAGATTAGAAAACAGTTTGGCATGCAGTCAACCCGGCAAGCTGTCGCGTTGTGTAATACACGATGCTTTTGAGCTTGCAGCCAGAGCCCTCATGTTTCATGTCGGTGTGTGGCCAGCGGGGAGTTGTACACCATCAGGAAAATTTCCCAACAATAAAGAGGATATCTACAAAGCATCTTGTAAATACTACAACAGTTTTTCCCCGGATGCTATTACAATACATGCCGCGCAACAATTCGGTCTTCCTGACCCTGAAAACAAAAATTATTGCGATGTTGTTTGTTACCTGATGGGCGACTGCCCTCCTTTCCCATAAAAGGGCTTTGATTTTTTACATCAACAAGCTAGAATAACTTAATGTCTAACCTGCTCAAAAAACTAACACTTTCGTTTCTTTCTTTCTTGATTCTATTTTTCTCTGTTGCCCCAGGTCTTTCAGTCTACGCCCAGGAAACAAGTAGCACTTGGTATAACCAAGGCTTCTTTGATTGGTATGCCAAAGTATATGATACAAACAATTCCAATGAAATCTTTGGGGAAAGATATACCGCCGCCCAGGTCCAATGGGTTGCGTGGGGAGCAATTTCACTCATTCTTAATATTGCCGGGGCTTCGGATATTCTCTCCTGCGTTCTGTCAAATTCGGTAGATCTAACCAGTTGCGCCGGCGCAGTTAAAAAGATGTTTACATTCTCGGGAATTGATCCGAGCTCAAACATTGCCCAGAACAACCAAGGTAAGAGCCTTTTGTCTTTAGTTTTTGCAGACAGGCCATTGTCCGGCATCGGCTACGTAAAAAATAAGATTCAGAATTTTAGTTTGGTTCCTGTTGCCCACGCCCAGGTGGTTGGTTTCGGTTATACCGCCTTGAAACCAATCCAGGATATGTGGGCCGCAACAAGAAACATTGCCTTTGGTTTCTTTGTTTTGGCTGCTGTGATTTTCGCTTTTATGATTATGTTTAGGGTAAAAATTTCTCCGCAGGTTGTAATTTCCGTTCAATCAGCACTACCAAAACTTGTCCTTGCTTTAATCTTGGTTACATTTTCCTATGCAATTGCCGGTTTCCTGATAGATTTGATGTACGTAGTAATCGGACTTTTAAGTGTTATGCTGGCGTCCTTTACTCCTATCACGGGTTCTTGGGGTCCTCGCGCTGTCTTTAATATACTAACAATGGGACAACCACTCGGCGGTATACAAATCAGCATCGTAGGTTTCCTGGCAATTCTAACTGCCCCGCTTTGGATTCTCCTTTTAATATTTGTGGTAGTTCTCATAGTTGCTGCCATTGCTAGCGGCGGTGTAGGTATTATCTTCTGGATTATGTTTATCCCTCTAATTATGGTGGCGCTTATAATTATATGGATTTGTATTAAGACGGTCTGGGCATTGTTTAAAGCATTTGCTTACGTAATCTTACTTACAATCTTTGCCCCATTACAGATTGCTTTGGGGGTTCTTATTCCCAATTTTGGCTTTGGTCAGTGGGTAAAAAGTTACCTTTCATATCTGTCTGTTTTTGTCACAACGGGAGTAATTGGTTACCTGTCAATTCTTTTTACATTAGAAGGGGCCTATATTGGTTTAAAGAATATTCCCGGGGGAGAAACCATAACAGCTCAAATATTGAGTCCTTTTATAGGAACTATCGCAATAACTTCTCCCAACATAATTCCCACCTCTCCGTGGCCGCCTCTTCTTGGCGCCGGCAGTGGAGTCTGGGTTGGAATACTTTTCTTGGGTGTAAGTTTTGTGCTTTTTACAATGATTCCAAAAGCTACGGAAATTATACAAGGATTCATAAGCGGCAAGCCGTTTGCATATGGAACTGCAATTGGTGAAGCTTTTGGACCAGTTAAGATGGGGTGGGGAATGACTGGCGGGGCGGTTCTTGAAAATGTGAGGAGGGGTCAGGGCGCAGGACCAATTCAAAATGCCAGCAATGCTATTAACCAACAATTAAATAAAATCTACGAAGCGGTTACCACTGGCACGCAAAACAAACCTGGAGGAGGTAAAGCCTAAATTAAACCCTCTTTCTACCAGTTACTTTTCCTACATAATTCATTAATAATTTTTCTCTTTCTGCTGTAACCCTCGCTTCTGGAGAGCTATCGGCTGGCTTAGGTTCAAATTTCTCAATTAAAATATTGTATACGTCCTTAGCTATTCCCGGAGTTCCCCCTGGACTCGACTTTCTAAGTTCAGAGTTTTCGTCAACATATCGTTTTTTAATTTCGCTTTCATTTGTTGGGTTAGGTTTAAGAGCTTCTTCTATAAATCTTCTTACTAAAACAGGGGCAGGAACTTCAACCGTTCCTCCAGAGGGAACAAATAATTTTACTGGAATATTAAGTACTCTCTCAGCAAAAGACACGCTGTTTATTCTTGCAATCATTAAGTTTCTGAAATAATTTTTTTGGATAATTTTTGCATCTCCTATAGGATCTGTGTAAAGATGCATGGATCCTTTGGATAAAACCACAGGATTCATAACGATACCTACATACTTTTTAATTTTTTTTAAAGAATTTAACTTAAAATCATCATATTCAACATCTGTCTTTAGAGCCTCTATATTTACTCCAGTCGGTTTTTCTCCGTTTCCCATTAACCATTGCATTACCGTATAGGTACCATGAAAACGTCTTGGAAGTGATTTAAAAGCCAGCTTTCCAAGACTCGTGTAGCCTTCCTCTGGCACAATTGCTTTCAATCCAATAACGTCCGTTAGATTTCCTTTTTCGTCTTTACGTGTCCCAATTTTTATCCCCTCGCTTCTAATATATTGTGTTCCTTGTAATTCAATAGGTTTACCTGTAACAAGATCTAAGGCAATCAACTCACCTGACACGGGATCCACCACTGTTTTTATTTCTTCGCCGGTTAATAAACTTCTTTTAAGTTGTTTTGCAGTTCCCAACCAAGCATCCATAATAGAACGTCTTTTTTCTAACTTAATAACAGATCCATCTTTTTGCACAATTTCTTCTTCTCCTACAACAACCTGCGCCCAATCAAATAAATTAATTGCCAAATCCGGAATTTTACCTATCATGTCCTTCAAACCAGAAGGTCGGCCAGCCTTACCTTCTTTGCAATTAAACATTAATGCATAAGCTTTCCCAAAATCATCTCCCGAAATATATCTATCCTCACCTAGTGGCAAAAGAGATGTGCCATCAGGCAAAGCGGCAAATCCTTCTGAAGAATAAGCTCCAATAACACGCAAAAATGTTGCTGCAATCCATGAAGCCTCCACACTGTCAACTATTTCCTTTCCGATCAAATCAATTATAAAAGCGTCTTCTTTATCTTCACCAAATTCTCCCGGATTTCCTTCCCATGCAGCAATATTTGACCACCTTGTCAGTTTTCCTCTTACTCCCAAACCACCTTCAGCTATAGAAGTAGCTTCATATCTCCATGTTTTTCCCAACTCTCTTGATTTTTTATATTTTCCTTCTTTGTCTGCGGTAGTTACGGTCCTTACAGAAGGATCATAATCAGGAACCCAACTATCAACATCTCCAACAAATTCTTTCCTCCAATCATCATACCCGTATTTAAGATTTGGGTCTCCTTTTTCTTTTCTTAACACAGCTTGTCGTTTTTCCGCCATCTTAAAAATCAAATCAGTTGCCCCAGGTCTCTTTAATAAATCCAACATCCTTTCCTTACTATTTGAAGATAACATTACTACATAACAAAACATTGCCTCTTCCAGCTGATCACCTAATTCGTGAGATTTTTCTAGCTCTTTACCTTCTCTGAGTTCTTTTAGACTAGGCATGTTAAACAAGGTCCTTAATTGTTCGGTTGTAAACTTTGGGACTCTACCACCATGCATATATGCAGACATTGTTTCGTAAGAATCACGGACTTCTTCGTTTATCCTTAAACCAATATGCTCTCCCATAACATCTCTCGCACCTAACTCCTTTGCTCCCATTTCATTAGCTTTAGCATTTTCTGCTCTTTGTTCTGGACTACCCACAATAATTTTGGTTTTTATTCCTCTCTCAATCGGATCACCATCTTGATCCTTCATAACAGTCCCATCATCTTTGGTAAAGTAAACCGGTATTTGCTTCACCTTGAGAGCTAAAGAAAGAAACTTATCATCTTTAAGTTGTGCTATATACGTATCTTTTTCACCATCTTTATACGGCTTGTAAGTACCGTCTATAATTATGCCTAATTTTTGTAATTCCTCGATTGTCATTTCAAAACTTTTCGACTTTTCGTACATTATTGTTGCGTCTCGCGGCGGTGTGTATCTTTCACTAAGACCTTGAGGAATTATTGTATCTTCAAGCATCCCCTCCAAACGCCTAAGTCCCATAAATAATTCTGCAGGACTCTCTGCGGTAGCAATTAACTCGCTATTTAATGATTCTCCCGAACGAAGATACGATCTACTTGCAGCTGCATCTTCAACTGCGTGATTTGTTTCACTGTTTTGACCATTTTCCGTCCCTGATTTAATAACTTCTGCCATACCAAAATTGTAGCATGATTAGGAAAAAGGTAAAAGGCAAGAGATAAAAACACACCCCATAATTTGACTTTGTGCCTGGTAAGGTCTACACTCGCGGGCAAGATGACAGAGTTTACACCGGTTCAAGATCCGTCCATTCCTGCTCCTGTCCCTACTCCCGAAGCCCCGAGAGACAATTTCGGCATCCAAAACTTCTATAATCCTGAGTCTTTATATATATATTACTTACCAGAGACTACAAATCCCGCTATATCTATCTCTACAACAACTGGGCAAAAATTTTTGAAGATGGATATGATCCCATCTCTAAAATTAACACCTCTGTTTCAACCGATCTCAAAGCTAAACACAACCTAGCCACCGATAGGTTTGCCAGATTTTTTCGTTTCAGATCAACAATTACACCTTGGGTGGGAGATATATTTTTTTCTCTCAATGAGTTTCAGCAAACTCTAGACAAACAAAATATTGATTTAGATTTACTAGACGTAGACTCATTCCAAGCCAGTAAGGGAAAAGGGAGATATACCTTTCCTTGCGAATTCAGAGGTGATTTTCTTATATCCAAACCAAACAACCAACGACCCGTCGCCATAATAATTGAAAATTATCGTTATGGAGATAGAGAAAGAGAAATTAATTTAATAAGTCCATGGCCATTTTCCGATCTTAATAATTTGAACGATTTTGCTAAAGCCCAAGAGGAACATTTTGCATGCACAGAAAAAATTATCAGGGCTATTTACAATCTAAAAAATAAAAATTTACCCCCAGTAAAATTAGAGTTCAAGCCCCAAACAACCACCCCGCAAGAATTTTTGGCGAGCTGTGGTTATTGCGGAAAGCATTACTTTACAGCCCAAGATCCTACTTGTCCCGGATGTGGAGCGTGTGATCCTCTTTTTATGATTAAGGGGTAAATTCTTCTAGGAACTATTCACTTGTGAAAAGGGATTCCTCTTGCACAAGTTGCTTCACGGTTTAAGCTAAACCTAGAGTACATATCACTCTACTGCCCGTATGGAACAACACGCAATACCGCAAAACGTTTCTTCATACCAATTTAAGTTGGTTGGAGACATGACCCTTAAGCAGTTCTTTCAACTTGCCGGAGGAGCACTGGCCGGAATTATTTTTTATTCATTACCACTTCTTGGAATTATCAAGTGGCCACTGGCCATTCTTTCCGTTCTCCTTGGTGTCGGGCTCGCTTTTCTACCTCTTGAGGAGCGCCCACTAGAGAAATGGATATTTGCGTTTTTTAAGGCTATTTACTCACCAACTATTTTTTCCTGGCAAAAAACAGCTGCGCCTCCAAAGTTTTTTCAGGATGAGACCCCGGCAAGCTCAACACCCCAGCAGGATGCTGCTCTTATGAACTACCTGGCAACCTCCAATCAGGTTTCCGGAGCTTTGAAAAACCTAGAAAAGGCGGAGAATGGTTTTTTGTCAAAGCTCGCGGGTCTTTTCTCCGGAGCCATAAGTGTAATTCCGATAGTCTCACCAACTACCACTCCGGCAACTGCAACCCCCGCAAAGCCAACCGAAATGAAATTTCCGGAAAACGCTCCCGTGAGAATTCAGCCTACTGCCACACACTTGGTTGTTGAGGAAAAACCGGCAACATTAACTGCCGCCCAGGCCCAAATGGCCACAAACCAGGTTGCTCCTATTATCGCGGGAAATGAAATGGTTTCTACAAAGCAGGCACTTTTTTCAGTCGATGCAGCCCCCCCGAACCCCCCAACCCAGCCAAATGTTGTTGTGGGGCAAGTAGTTGACCAGGATAGAAAAATAGTTGAGGGAGCAATTATGGAAATCAGAGATGCGATGGGTAGGCCCGTCAGGGCACTTAGAAGCAACCGCGCTGGACATTTTATTACTGTCACGCAGCTTGATAGCGGCCACTATGAAATTATTACCGAGAAAGACGGCTATGAATTTGCCGCGGTTTCTTTTGATGCAAACGGAGCTCTTATTCCGCCAATTTTGGTTCAGGGAAAAAGATTGGGGCCGGTGGTCGAGGCAACACCCGTGATTGTAAAGCCGGCATATTCAATAAACTAAAATGATAACTATTCCAAAAGTTCCATATCTATCGCTCCCGGATAAACCGATTGCTTCAACCACCCAAAATCACCTGCCGATTGCAGACATTACGAACGACGTTGTTATTTATAAAGACGGCGGAGCAGCACTTGTCATGGAATCCACTTCTTTAAACTTTGGGCTTCTTAGTGAAAAGGAGCAAGCGGCCGTCATTGCCGCCTACGCTGCAATGATTAATTCTCTTTCTTTTTCGATTCAAATAATGGTCAGGACGCAAAGAAAAGATATTAGCTCTTATATAGCTTTCATCGACGAGCAGGCCAAAAAACTTACACATCCCCTGCTTCAAAAATTAATGTCTGAATATAGAGGTTTTATTATGGACTCCGTTAAAAAGAAGAATGTTTTGGGAAAAAGTTTTTATGTGGTTCTTTACCTCTCCCCGCTTGAGCTTGGGGTTGGAAAATCAGTTGCCGTAGTAACAAAAAAGGGCATCACGCTTCCTTTTTCCAAGTCCTACATCATCAAAAAAACCAAACTTACCCTCTATTCCAGGCGCGACCATTTAATTAGACAGGCGGGACGACTTGGAATTAAATTCAGACAACTTACAACTGCTGAACTTATTGATCTTTTTTATTCGATCTATAATCCCGAACCTCCCGCAGTTAAAAAAGAGCCAGAGGTTATCCTTGAACACAAATGAAACCAACAAATCCAAATGAGACAAAACCGTCAATCGCCAACCCGAGCAACTCCGTCGCCAAAGGAGAAAGCGTACTTGACGTTATCGCTCCCCAATCAATTGAGGAGGATTTTGATTATTTTAAAATCAATAATGTTTATTTCAGAACAATTTTTATCGGAGGCTACCCTAGGTTTGTAGCGCCGGGGTGGCTTGAACCTGTCGTTAATTTTGATTCATCCCTCGACATTTCTTTTTATATCTATCCGGTTGACGGCAAAACGGTGCTTGATGACCTAAGACGCAAGATTGCCGAAATGGAAGCAGAGCTCTCAACAGATATTGAGCGGGGTAGAATTGTTGATCCGTCAACCCAAGCCAAACTCGAGGACGCCAGATCTTTACAGGAACAGCTTGTTAAAGGGATTGAAAGATTTTACGAGTTTTCTTTTTACATCACTATCCCAGCAAACTCGGTTGAAGAACTTAACCATATAACCAAGCAGATTGAATCCCAACTTGGGGCTCTCCTTGTTGTCAGTAAACACGCAATTCTTGACCAGGAATCTGGATTTCTTTCAACTGCACCTTTTGGAATGGACAGATTAAATATTACAAGGAACATGGACACAACCAGCGTGGCCACAACTTTTCCTTTGACTTCCACAGAACTATCAAGCGACCGCGGAGTTCTTTATGGAATAAATTCACGGAACGAATCCTTCATTATTTTCGACCGCTTCTCCCTGGAAAATGCAAATATGACGATCTTTGCAACTTCCGGTGCTGGCAAAAGCTATTTTGTAAAACTTGAGGCACTTAGGTCACTCATGATCGGAACGGAAATAATAATTCTTGACCCGGAAAATGAATATAAAGCTCTGACCCAAGCGGTTGGAGGAGAATTTATAACTTTTTCGTTTAATTCCCCCTCAAAAATAAATCCATTTGACCTCTCCCAGATCCGGGAAGAGGGAGAAAACCAGCTTGGACTTAAAATTCTCTCGCTCCACTCACTGATGAAAGTGATTATGGGAGCAATTACCCCAACCCAAGAGGCGCTCCTTGATCGGGCGCTTGTAATGACCTACCGAAACAAGGGAATAACGATGGATCCCGACACTCAAAGCAAAGAACCGCCTTTGATGGAAGATCTTTATAAAACTTTAATCGGAATGGAGGTTCCCGACGCACTGGACCTGGCCGCGCGTATCGAAAAATTCGTCAGGGGAAGTTTTACTGGTATTTTTGATAAGCAAACAAACATCGACATTACAAATCCGTTTACTGTTTTTTCCGTCAAAGATTTGCAGGACGTGCTTCGTCCCATCGCTATGTTTATAATTCTTGATTTTGTCTGGACAAAGGTTAAAAAAGACCTCAAGAAACGCATCTTAATCGCCGAGGAGGCCTGGCAAATGATGAAGTACCCTGATACGGCGCAATTCCTTTGGAGCGTTGTTAAAAGGGCGCGTAAATATTATTTAGGCTTAACAACAATTACTCAAGATGTTGAGGATTTTTTGACGCAGGATATCGGCAAGGCAATAGTTACAAATAGCGCCATGCAGGTCCTCCTTAAACAGTCTCCCGCCGCAATTGATAAAATCGGCGAAGTTTTTTATTTAAGTCAGGGAGAAAAACAGCTCCTCTTGGCAGCAAATGTTGGGGAGGGAATATTTTTTGCCGGGCCACACCATGCTCCCATTAGGGTCGTTGCCTCGGAAGATGAAAATAAATTAATAACAACCAGGCCCCAAGAAATGGTACAAATAAATCCAAACGCATATCAAGCAAAATAAAATTTAAATGGAAATCAAAAAAGAAATTACACTCACCAGGAAAGAACTTGACGAGCTTTATCTGGGATTCGAGCATTTCTTTCCCGCAGGAGGAATTCTTGCAGATACTCCTATTGGAAACTGGAAGGATAGGAATACTTTTATCAAGGATGTCAGGAATAGGCTTGGTATTGATATCTCTAAAGCCACTCCTAAAGATATCAAAGATCTGGAACAAAGCTTAGAAACTATAGTTACCGAAAAAGAGAAGGGTGGGGCAAATGTTCCAGACGAGGTTTTAAGAGAACAACAAGAAAATGAAAGGGTAAAAAGAGAAGAGGCGCAGAAAACAGCGAATGAGAATGCAAAGCGTGACATCGAAAGAAAAATTAAAATTCTTGAGGAGCGTCAAGCCAAGATAAATGAGGAGCGAAGGTTTATAAAGATTGAGGAGCCACCCGAACCTAAAATTGATCCTGAAAAACTACAAATAATAGAGGGTCTTCGAAATGAGGCGAAAAAGGATCCTGAACAATATTACAAAGATTTAGCTGAAAACTTAAAAGGAAAGCTGTCCGGACAACTCCCTGAGGCGGAAGCAAATTTTATTGCAGAAAAGGTCGCACTTGACGTAACAAATGGGCTTATTGATCCCGCCTCACAAAAGGTTACAAACATGCAGGTTGCCGTTCTTAATAAGGTTTCTGAAGACATGCAGTTTTCTGAAGTTACAAGGCAGGAGGCGGGCGAGCTTAGTTTCTATTTATCTAACGAGTTTAGTAGAAACATAATCGGTATTGCGGATAAAGACATTGCCTTTGCTGCCTTCGGTTCTGACCCTGCTAATTATTCCATATCTTTTTCCAATAAGGCTACCAGCGGTTTTACGAGCTCTCTTGACCCCGCGGCCATGAACGAAGGCTATTCGCGGCTTTTGGAAAACCAAGGCGCTTTCTTCCAACAGATTTCCGGCATGACCCAGCAGGAAACCCAAAATTTCCTCATGAGCCAGGCCCGATCGTGGTTGGACGGGCAAATTGGAGGGCTGTCCCCTGAAATAGTCGGTGTATACAATAGTTCCGTAGTTCAGCAGGGCCTGGAGTTTGTAGGACTTGGAAAAGCAGTACCTTTTGCCGAATCTTCGATCGGACAAGCCGCGATGAAACTTCCGGGAGCCTCTTCTTTCTTTGAAGGGCTGGGGAAGGTAACGGGGATAGATTTTATGGGTTCTTTTGGAGGAAAGGTGGCAACCGATGCGGCCAAAAGTATAGGTAAAGAAGCCGCTGTTCAAGCGGGTAAAGCAGCAATTACGGCAGGCGGCGAAGCGGCCGTTGGGGGGATAGCTGGATTGGGGATTGCAGCAACTATTACTGCTGCTCTCGCTCCGGTTCTCGGCCCTTTAGCACCAATTGCGGGCGCTATTGGAGCCTTTTTGGTAGAAACGGTTGGAACACAAATTATTGGTAAGGTGGTCAGTAAGGTGGTTGGTTGGATAAAATCAAAAATTCCCTTAGGGGAAATAAAAAAATGGTCAGCCATTGTTGTGGGGGGTCTTGCCGCATTAATCGCCATCCCTTTTGTTGGAATCGGGGGTGCCTTGGGAATAGGTTTGGGAACGACCGCAGTTTCTGCCGCTTTTGGGGGTGGGTTAGGAGGAGCAACTTTAGGTGGAATTGGGGGGGCAGTTGCCGGTTTTTTTGGAGCTCTGGGAGCAGCTACCCTTGGCGCAATTGGAACTCCAATTTTAGTTGCGTTTCTTGGTTTTCCTGTTGCTGTTGCTCTAATTCTTTTTATTATTAATTCAGGGGCCTACGTTGTTCCACCGGAGCTATCCCAATTAAGTAGTACTAACCCATATATTGATGTCCAAAAAACTGCCGACCCGGGAGGAAAAGTTCCCTCCCCCACTAAAATTACTTACACAGTCACAATAACTGCCAAAAAAGATCCTCTCACCAACATAAGTTTCCAAAACAAATGTCAGGGAATTAAAAAGAGCGGTGGAAATCTTGATTGTAAAAATTTAGAGCAAATACCTTCTCCCCCACCCATAGTTTCCCCCGGAACGCCTTTTACTTTTACTTTTACGTCCGACTATGACTCAAAATACCAAAACACCCTAGTAGCCAACACCATTACTGTCTTTGCTAATTCTGAAGGCGGCGGGAACGTTTCGGAAACGGGGGCTGCCTCTGTCTGTTTTGGTGACTGTCCACTCAATTGCTTCAAAACAGTAGATAACGAAGCCCCTTGGCCTTCAAATTTTAAGTCTAACCTCGACGCGGCTGCAGCAATGCTTGGATCAACATATCCAAATTTTGCGGTTAAAGCCTGCGCAGCCGGAACAATTAATCTTTGCTATACAACAAGTAATCCAAGCCCTGTTGGCAACGGTCTTTGTAATGGAACAATTTATGCTCGGCACATCCATACATCAAGTTGCGATATAAATTTCAACCAGTGTGGAATAAGAAATCAAAGCGACGCTTTATTTATGCTTACACACGAAGTCACCCACCACATCCAAACAATAGCTCCTAATTATGAGCGCCTTTTTGAACAACAGGTTCCCAGAAGTGAATGGCCGATCTGCACATATGGTGCTACAAACGGTGATCCTTATGAAAGCCAGGCAGAGGGAGACGCCCTTTTTGTGGAAAAGCCGTCGTGGAATAGTTGCGCTAATAATTATGCGTCCCTATATCCCAAACATTATTCATTTGCAAAAAATTGTATGTTTGGTGCAAATTGTCAATAAATAACGGATAATTAAGATTAATGAAAAAAATACTAGATTTTATTAGAAAATACTGGATATTGATAATGGTTGTTATTGCTGGAATTTTTTATATCACCAACCTTCTCCTGAAGGGTCCGGGCCAGCCGATCCCTTCTCCAACCCCCATAAATAACAGCGTCGCAACTTTTGGTTCACTGAAACCCGGGGTCAGCACGGCGAATGATGTTATAAACGTTCTAGGTAGACCAATAGACACAAAGAACGAAAACGGACAAACGGTTTCCGAGTACAAATCTACCAACCAATACCGATTTAATCAAGTAACTTTTGTTAATGGAACGGCAACCCTCATAAAGGAGATCGTAAATTCAAATGACAACAAGGACGCTAGCATCATAACAAGCATTTATGGAACCGCACAAAAAGTTCTTTATGAAAAACTTCCTAGCAGCGTTTTCAATCTTTATGTCTATCCGGGCAACGGAATTGCCTATCTTGGAGCAGCGGATGGAACATTAAAAGAAATTTGGTATTTTCAACCAACAACAATAGACAGTTTTATAACAGACTGGGGACAAGACTTCTCAAAAACGCCGGTCAAAGATACTAATACTTACTAAGACTGAACTCTCACGGGCATTATTAGGTGAAGATAGTTTGGATCAGACGTGTCTGTAAAAACTCCGGCCTTGTCGGTTGTTGTAAACTCCATTTTTACTTCCTCCCCGGCAACAGAATGCAAAAAATCCTCAAGGAAGTGATAATTAAAAGCAATTTCAAACCCTTTTACTTCTCCCTCAATTTTTGCCTCGACGTCAGTTTCTTGGCTTCCCGAGCTGCTACTTTCCGCTAAAACCTTAATTGAATCCCTGGAAAGTTTTAGTTTAACAATGTTTGCCGCCTCCCTGGCAAAAATTGAGGCCAGCTTAACTGCTCTTAAAAAATCTTCTTTGTCCAACCTAGCGGTTATAGATGAGCTCTTTGGAATAATTTTTTCAAAATCAGGATAATCTCCTTCCAGGAGTCTCGAGGTAAGAATAACATCACCTAAACCAAAAATTACCTGCTTCTCCTTCTCTTGAATCTCAAGTTGAACCTCCGACACCTCTTCTAAAGATCTTCCAACCTCCCCAAGAATACCCTTCGGAATCACAATTTCTCCGGCAGCCAGGCTTTCTTTTTGGACATCTAATAGTATTCTCTTTTGGGAGAGTCTAAAGCCATCCGTGGCCACTAAAATAATATTTTTCTTATCAAAAATAACAAGAACCCCTGTCAAGACTGGTCTTGTTTCATCTATGCTCGTCGCAAAAATAATTTGAGAGAGTGATTCCAAAATTTCCTTTTTAGGTAAAGTAAAGGGTTTTGTCAAAACTCCCGGAATTTTAGGAAAATCGGTAGCATCCATTCCTAACACATTTGAGGAAAATCCAGAGGTTTTAATTTTAAGTTGTTCTTTCTCTGACTCAATATTTATGTTTTCTTTAGGAAGGTTATTTACAAGTTCTGATATTACCTTTGAGGGAACACTTATCTGTCCTTCTTCTTCTATTTTTGCCCCTATTTGAATTAACACTGAAATTTCCAGATTTGTAGAGGAAATTGTAAGTTTTGTTTTTGTCGCTCTAAAAAGAATATTTCCTAAAATTGGAAGTTGGGGTCTTATACTTGCAAATCTTGAAGCCTGGGTAACCGCTTTTGCTAAATTTTCCTGTAAAATAGTCAATTTCATTTTTGTCTAGTTATTATATATTAACTAGTAGTACTAGTAGTAGGTGATGTTGATAAGTGTAAAGTTTTTTGGTTTTAGATTTAACATTCGGATCATTTTCGTGTGAATTTTGGCCTACGTGTTTTGTTGATAAGGTTGTGGATAATTTTAGGATTAATGTTGATAAGTTTACACATTAACAAAAGAATCCTCATATCCCCAATTTAATCTTTGAGATATCCTCACGAATATGTACATCTGTGGTGGCCAGTTCGGTAATTTTACCCACAGCGTGCATAACGGTTGTGTGATCTCTGTCTCCAACCAACCTTCCAACCTCTTCGAGAGAAATTCCTAGGTGGGTTCTTAATAAATACATCAAAACCTGGCGGGGTCTGGCAACAGGCCTTGCGCGACTGTCTCCAAGAAGAGCCCTTTTACCTACGCGATAATAAAGAGAAACCGCCTCTATTACGTCCCCAGGATCTTTTTTAACAGGGATAGCGTTTGTCTCTGTTCCCTTTCCGATTACAGACTCTATTAGTTCTTGATTTATCTCTAGATGTCTTAGTTTTATTTCGGTTATAAGCTTAATTAAAACCCCCTCAATTTTTCTTGCCGAATCAACGTTTCCTGCAATCATTTGTATTTGGTTCATTTCGAGCGGGAGCCCCCTTTCCCGAGCCTTTATTTGAGTTATTGCACACCTAAGTTCAAAGTCGGGAGGCGCGATGTCAACAATTAAGCCCGCCTCAAAACGGCTCCTAAGGCGTTCCTCTAGGCGCGCAATCTCACTAGGGGGCCGATCGCTTGTTAAGATTATTTGCCCGCCGGCGGAAGTGACCGCATTAAAAGTGTGGAAGAATTCTTCCTGGGCGGTATCCTTCCCTGCAATAAATTGAATATCATCAATTAAAAGAAGTTCAAGTTTTCTATATTTATCTCTGAAGTTTTGGGTTGTTTTGTTTCTGATTCCCTCAATAATGTCATTTGTGAAGCTCTCTCCTGTGCAAAGTAAAACTTTTAGGTCCGGATTTTTCTTGAGCGAGGAGTTCCCAATGGCTCCCATCAGGTGGGTTTTACCAACCCCCACCCCACCCCAAATAAAAAGAGGGTTGTATGCGCTTCCCAAGCTTTCCGTTACGGCCAGGGCCGCCGCGTGGGCCATTTGGTTTGATCCTGAAACAGCAAAGTTTTCGAAGGTAAAATTGGGTCTTATCTTGGCTTTCTGTAAAACCTCCGCCAGCCCCCCCTCTTTAGCTTCCGATTGAAAAAGTGGAGAAACAGGCCCTTCCATTTGTTTGCTTTTGTCCGGGTTTTCTTTAACTATAAAAACTAGATCGCAGGGTTTGCCTAAAACTTTTGAGACAGAGTCTTGAATAAGGCCGAAATATCTTGATTCGATGGTGCTTTTAACAAAGGAGGAAGAACAGCCAATTTCAACTAAACACCTCTCCCCGATTTCTTTTGCCGAAGCAAGGTGTGTTTGGGAAAACCAGGTGGAGAAAATGGCGGGAGAAACAGAGATTTTAACAATTTCTAATGTGTCTTTCCAAGATGCCTTATTATCCATTGGTATCTGTCTATTTACAAAGTTATCCACAACGAGTCAAGTGGCAATTTTTATGTTATAATCGCTTCATGAGCACAAAACGCACCTATCAACCGAGTAAAACCAAAAGAAGGAGAACTCACGGTTTTATGTCCAGAATGAAATCGTTTGGTGGACGGAAGGTTTTAAAAAGAAGAAGGATTAAAGGAAGAAAAAAGCTCCATGTTGGCTAAAAAATACAGACTTACAGGCTCGAGTGATTTTATAAAGGTTCAGTCCGAAGGAAAAACTTTTCAATCGGCAAATTTTGGAGTTGCCATTCTTGATAGGAAGGATGATGCCCCGCCCAGGTTTGCTTTTGTTGTTTCAACCAAAATTGCTAAAGATGCTGTGGATAGGAATACCATTAAGCGCCACATGAGCGAGACAGTGCGCCTGATGACGGGGGAAATTAAAAACGGGCTTGATATAGTTTTTTTAGCAAAGACAAGCATTATGAGGGTTCCGGCTGACATGATTGTTAGAGAGGTGAGAGCTGCAGTACGTACTAGTGGTATTACAAAATAAGTAAAGCTTGGCTATGAGCTAAAGCAAAGCTTGTTAGAATATCATGAGATTCAGCTAACGCTATGAAGAAATTTTTAATTTTTGTTCTCAGACTGTATAAAAAAATTGTCTCCCCGGTCCTTGAGGCACTCTTTGGAAAAGCCTGCAGGTTTACACCAAGCTGCAGTCAGTATACAATTGAAGCTCTGGAAAAATATGGAGCAGGTAGAGGGGCCTCATTAGGAATTAGAAGATTTCTAAAATGTCACCCCTGGGGGGGTTCGGGGTACGATCCAATATGAATATTTTTACAATTATACTAACTCAACCGTTGGCAAACGGTCTTATTCTTTTCTATAATTTTTTTGGCCACAATTTAGGGGTGGCCACAATTCTTTTTAGTGCCTTTTTGTTTTTAGTTACGCGCCCCTTAAGTAAACCTCAAATGGATTCGATGAAGAAGATGAGAGAGATTCAGCCCCTTGTAGACAAACTTAAAAAGAAATACGGAACCGACAAAATGGCCTTTTCCAAAGCCCAGGCCGAGCTCTATAAACAAAAAGGGATCAATCCTGCCGGAGGTTGTATATTTCAAATTTTGCAACTCGTAATTTTGATTGCGTTTTATCAAGTTTTTGCTGGCTCACTTTCAAATACGGCGGCCTCAATAACCAAACTTAACAGTTATTTATATCAACCGTTTGTTTCTCAGGTTCAAACACTAAATACTAATTTTCTATACTTGAATATAAGTAAACCCGACCTTTTTAATATTCCCGGTGTGCCGTTTGGCCTCCCTGGAATTTTCTTGGTTTTGGCAACCATTTCACAATTTATATCAATAAAAATTACAGCCCCGTTTGTTGAAGCAGAAAAGAAGGTTGTTAAGACAACTAAAGATAGCACAGACGACATGCAGTTGGCCATGAGTTCGTCCATGATGTACACGGTTCCTTTGATGACTTTATATTTTGGTTATAGATTTCCTTCCGGTCTGGCTCTTTATTGGTTGGTGTTTTCGCTTGGTACGGTTTGGCAGCAGGTTGCGGCTAACGGATGGGGAAGCCTGACCCCTTTTCTTAGGCGTTTTGGTTTGTTAAAATCGGAGGCACAAAAATGAAAAATGGAAAAACGTTAAAAAAATTAACAAGCGAGCTTTTGTCCCTGATGGGAACAAAAGCTGACGCTACCGTTTCATATGATAAGGCAAATGGGTGTTATCTCGTTGATATTGATGGGGGGGATGAGACGGGCCTTCTGATCGGTAAAAAGGGGGAAACGCTATTAAGTCTTCAGACAATTTTAGGAATTTTACTTAAACAAAAAACTGGAGAATGGGAGAGGGTAACGGTTAACGTGGGGGATTATTTGGAGAAAGAAGAAGAGTATCTTAAAAATCTGGCACAGAGTGCGGCGGCACGCGCCAAAGAAACAGGAGAACCCCAGAGTTTGTATAATTTAAAGCCTAATCAAAGGAGAATTATTCATTTAAGCCTCTCTGAAGATAAAGGGATTACTACAGAATCTCTCGGTGAGGGAGAAGAAAGATATTTAGTAGTAAAAGCAGTAAAATCCAGTAAGTGATCAGAAACTTTAGAGCGCTTGAAAAATATTTAGTTGTTCTGTTTCTATTTCTACTTCCTACCCAGCTTGCTTATCATTTCTGGCCGTCTTGGGCTTTTGTGTTTGGAATTAGGGTAGACCTTCTGGCTCCGGCACTATATTTAACCGATATTTTAATTCTCGCACTTATGTTTCTGAATTTAAATATTTTTAGAAGTTTTAAGAAGTATTTTTTGATAATTTTAATATTCGCAGCGGTAAACAGCCTTTATTCGTCCTCTCCTCCTGAGAGTGTTTATAGATGGATAAAGATTGTCGAATTTTTCTTTGTAGGGTTTTATTTTTCGAAGCAGAAGTTATTAGATCTTCGTTCAATTGTTAAGGTGCTGTTTTTTTCCTTAATAACCTTTTCGTTAATTGGAATATTTCAGTTTGTAAAAGGTGGAACAGTTGGGGGGCTCTTATATTTTTTAGGGGAAAGAAGTTTTAATTTAGGGACTCCTGGCATAGCCCTTGTAAGCCTGAATGGGGTGGAGCGCTTGAGAGCCTACTCGACCTTTTCTCATCCAAACTCTTTAGCTGGGTTTCTTGGGGCGGTTATCCTTTTTGTTCTTCTAAGCGGCAAATTAAAGAAAAACCTTTTTAATTTTCTGGGGGTATTAGTAATCCTTATTTGTTTTCTTTTATCGTTTTCAATATCGGCTTACTTAGGATTCTTTTTGATCTTTTCTTTTTATCTTTTTTCCAAGAACAAGAAACCTTTTAAGTGGATAGTGGTCGCCTATCTTTTCCTGTCAATTATTGGGAGCCTTTTGTTACCGCTTACGTCACCCTGGATTTTAAGGACGTTTTTACTTCTTGGGCAAAACATCAGCCAAAGGTTTGATTTAGCCTATATTGCCGGAAGAATGATTGGTCAAAGATTTTTGGTGGGGGAAGGTTTGGGAACGTTTATTGTGAACCTACCGACATTTTCGTGGTTACTCCAGCCTGTTCATAATGTTTTTCTTCTGGTGTTTTCGGAAACAGGAATCTTGGGTTTATTGGCTTTTTGTTTTTTAATTTACAAAACGCTTATCAACCAAGTTAAAACCAGAACTCTGTATTTACTTTTGCCGTTAGTGTTTATTTTATTTACGGGACTTTTTGATCATTATACGCTAACCCTTCAACAGAACATCCTTCTTTTTGGTGTCTTCATAGGACTTTCCTTTAATGGTAGAATAGCCTAATGCAAGGGGATCAAATAATAATTCACACTGACGGAGGGTCGCGTGGAAACCCTGGGCCGGCGGCTTGTGCTTTTGTTGCTGAAGAAAACGGGAAAGAAATTTTAAGACGCTCAAAATACTTAGGAAACACCACAAACAATTTTGCGGAATACGGCGGAGTAATATTAGCTCTCAGGTGGTTGAATGAGAACAAACCCAAAAACACTTCGGTGGTTTTCTTTCTTGACTCGGAACTTCTTGTTAAACAAATAAACGCCATCTATAAAGTGAAAAATGAGAATTTAAGAAACCTTTTTTTTGAAGTATTATCTTTGGTGAGGAAAAATGGGAATAATATAGTTTTTAAACATGTCCCGCGAGAAAAAAATAAAACTGCCGACCTTTTAGTTAATATTGAGTTGGACAAGAACCAATAATTTTTTCGGGTGCACTTTCGTGTGAAAGTTTCACGTTAGGAATTTGGGAGCGGGTAAATTAAACACTACGGGACTGCGGTAATATGATACAAGACATGAATAGGGAACTAAAACTGCGGGTCATCCTTTTTTCCGATCCGAATTTCTTAGCGCTAAATATTTTAGAAACCCTTCTTTCTAAAAACTGTGTTGTAAGTATAATATCCGACGACAAAGCAAAATGGAGAGAGAGAACGGGACACCTGGCAAACCCCTCAAGGTTTTCACTGATTGGAACGGGTGAATATAAGAAGCTAAACAATTTTACCTATGCAATTTTTTGCGGAGGCTTTATAAGCAAAGGGGTCGCCGCCTCGGATTTTAAAAAGTTTATTTGCAATAAAAATTTTGGCAACGTAAAAACCCTGGCTGTTTTTCCGTTTGAAACGTTTTCACTCAAGACCAGCAGTGAAATTTCCATGAGCAAAAATGCCGGGATTATTTATATGGGAGATCTGATGGGTTCCAGAATTGATCTGGAAAGCAATCTTCTTTTACCTACCCTTATAAATGAGATGGCGACAAAAAGATCTATTACTCTTGGGGTTGGGGAAAATTTTTACCCCGTGTTTATTGCAGATGCTGCCAAAACTGTCGTTAAATGGCTTTTGTCTTTTGGGCCTTACGGAAAAGAAGTGTTCCTCTTGGGACGCCAGGTATCAAGCGGTGACTTTTGGAAGCAAAACCTAAAATCTTTTCCGGACTTGAAAGTTTTATATGACACAAACATTGAAATAAGATTTGTTCCGAAGGGTTATGAAATTATAACTCTCAATTCAAGTCTGAACACGTGTTTAAATGATACTTATAAATGGCTTGTTCAGGAAAATATCAAACCTAGGGTTCAACCAGGTGCGAGAACCGGAAAATCCTCTAAATTTAGATTCCTGCGGCTGATCCTTCTCCCCATGTTTTTAATTCTATTCTTTCCCTTAATTACCACTATTATCTCTGTATCCTCTTTGTATTTGTCTTATAGACAATTTTTGTCGGAGAACATAAGAGGGGCGGAAAATTTTGCCCTGTTTGCAAAAACATTCTTTGCCGTTGGAAAAGAAGAAAGTAATGTTCTTAGTTACTTTCCTGTTTTAGGGAGCATCTACAAGGAAACGTCTTACCTTTCCTTGGTAGGTGAAACAGCCGCTGATTTATCAGCCAGCGCAATTCCGCTGGCTGAAAACAGCCGCCAAATTCTTGGTAATATACTAGGAACCGGAATATATGACATAAAAACCCCCTCAATACAAATAAAGTCGGGTTTGGATTATATTTATCAAGAGCTTTCATTTTTCCAAATTAAAACTCAAAACAGCGCGAACTCGGGGGAATATTCTGCAAAACAAGTCCTTCAACTTGTGGATTTTGATAAATTAAGGAGTCTTTTCCAAGAGGGAAGCGTCTTGGCCGCCAACCTGCCGTCAATACTTGGCGCAGACGGTGATAAAAACTACCTAATCCTTTTTGAGAATAATATGGAACTTAGACCTACGGGCGGATTCATGGGCTCCTATGGTGTTGCAACTTTTGGGGGAGGGAAGCTGGATGGATTAAATATAAATGACATCTATTCTGCAGATGGCCAACTTAGGGGTCATGTAGACCCTCCCGCTCCAATTAAAAATTACTTAGGAGAAGCAAATTGGTGGTTTAGGGACAGCAATTGGAATCCGGATTTTCCTACCTCTGCCGAGCGTGCAGAATGGTTTTTAAACAAGGAGATGGATCAACAAGTAGATGGGGTAATCGCAGTTGATCTACAGCTGATTAAAAACATTTTAAACTATGTGGGGCCAGTGTTTTTACCTGATTATAATCTAACAATTACTTCAGATAATTTGTATGAAAAAACCCAGGAAGAAGCACAAGCAAACACCTTTGCGGGTTCACGGCAAAAAGCCAGTTTTTTGACAGCCCTTTCCCGCATATTAATTAGCGAAATTGCAAAAACAAATTCCAAAAACAGGATTTTAATTTTGAGAGCTTTTTACGAAAATTTAGTTGGGCGACACATACAAATCTATTTACACGATCAAGGCTTGGCCGCAGCTCTTGATAAACTCGGTTGGGACGGAAAGATTCAAACATATTTCTGCGGAGATGGGTGTTATTCGGACTTCTTTGGGGATGTAGAGGCAAATGTGGGTGTAAATAAATCAAACTATTTTATTAAGAGGAAGATTAATTTTAATGTTAATATTGATTCGCAAAAAATCACACATTACCTGACCATTAGCTTTGCGAACGCGGCAAATCCGTCTCTAGGGCTAGCCGGAGTTTATAAAAGCTATGTGAGGATTATGATTCCACCGGACTCAGACCTGGTTGACGTAAAAAGCGTGATTGGTCAAAGCGAAACAAGCCTGTTGCCTGAAATTACCCAAGAAAAAGGCCGTCAGGAAGTCGGGGTGTATATTGAGGTAACCCCTGGTTCGTTTGAGAACTTAGTGTTTGAGTGGCAAAACAACTTATCTCAAAGCCCGATCAGTAGCTATGGGCTTTTTGTAAGAAAGCAGGCGGGGACGGATGCTGACCCAATATCTATTGAATTTACAGGGGCTGGAAAAGTACAAGGAAGCCCCACGTTTTCCTTGACCAAAGGAGGCACTTACACGTATAATACGAATCTAGCTCACGATTTTTTCGCAAAGCTATATTGGAAGTAATAAGCAAAGCTTGGTTATAAACTAAAAATGGATCAGAAAACATTAAAAGCAGAAGAGAGAAAAATAAGCGGTAGAAAGGTAAAAACCATTAGAACTCAGGGAATTTTGCCTGGAAATGTTTATGGCAAAAAAACCAAATCCTTGGCGGTTCAGGTGGATAGAAAAGAATTCGAAAAAATTTACAAAGAAGTGGGGGAGACCGGACTTATTATGCTTCAGGTGGGTAAAGAGGAACGCCCTGTGCTTGTTCACAATGTTCAGGTGCATCCCGTTACGGACGAGCCCATCCATATTGATTTCAGACAGGTTGATCTTAAGACTAAAGTCACAGCTGAAGTACCGATTGAGGTAACCGGCGAGTCTCCGGCAGAAAAACAAGGAATTGGAACGGTTGTTCAATATCTTAACCAGGTTGAGGTTGAAGCGCTTCCCACGGATCTTATTGAGAAATTTATGGTTGATACTTCGACCCTTGCTGAAGTTGATCAGGCAATCTATGTTAAGGATTTGAAAGTAGATAAGTCTAAAATTGAGATTAAGACTAATGGGGATGAAATTATAGTCAAGGTTGAGCCTCCTCAAAAAGAAGAGGTTGTTGAGGTGCCGGTGACTCCAGTCGAAGGTGAAGTTCCTGTAGAGGGTGAAGCGCAGGCTGAGGGTGCCCCGGGTACTGAGCAGCCCGCCGAGACCGTTGCTCCATCAGATAAAGAAGAGCCTAAGGCTTAATATAATTGGGGTCGACCTCGTGAGCTTTATCTGTTCTTCCTGTTTCAATCCAGCCGGGAATGTAATCCGGATTCCTGGTTAAGAAGCCTTGCCAAAAAATTGCTTCCTTGTTTTCCGTTTCACTTCCTAAAACTTTTATTTCCCTTGGTTTTAAATAATTATCAATATTAATTAATGTTATAAGGAGAATAAATAGAAGAAAAACGTAAATAAAAAGCTCTTTGGCGATTTTGTTGACCCGTAGGAGAGACATATGCTAATGTTAAATATAGCTATGAATCCGGACAATAACAACCCGCAAACACAAGGCCAAAACTTACAAAAACTTGAAGAGGATCTGCAAAAGATAACCAGCGAGGCGGCCGCAACCACCGCCGGACCACCAGCAGTTGTTCTACCTCCTCCACTGCCAGCTCCAACTCAACCAATAGAAATACCGCCAGCGCCGACTAATATTCCTGTGGACAACGGTAAAAGGGGAATATCGGTAATGACGATTGCAATAATACTTCTAATAATAGCTTTGATTGTTGCGGTTGGTTATGTGGCCTATGTAAAGTTTGGAATACTGACCACTCCATCAGTCCAAACGGTCGTTCCAACGGAATTACCGGTTGTAGTTTCAACCCCCGAAGTCACTCCACAAGCATCAGGTTCAGCTATGCCGGTAGTACCACCCCCATCTCCGAGTGTAATTGCTTCACCCTCAGCAAACCCTACGCTCTAGGCCATTCTGAAGAAATCAATAAGTTTTTATTTTCCATCTCACTCCAGATTTGTTCTGTGACAAAAGGCATAAAAGGATGAAGAAGTTTTAGAGAGTTAATTAATACTTTTTCAAGAACAGGTTGGGCATCTGCACGTCTGTTTTTTGTTTTTTCCAGATAAATATCTGCAAATTTGTGCCAGACAAAATCGTAAATTTCTTCTACGGCTTCATTTAGACGATATTTATCCAAATCCTTGGTAACTTTTTTAGTTGTTAATTTAAATTCATTTAATATCCATTCATCGTCGGCATTTTTAGTTGATTTGTTTACAGACCGGTTGGACAAAATAAACCTAGCGATATTCCAAATTTTATTTGCAAATTTTCGCTGTCCGTTAATTTTTTGTTCATCAAGGCTAACATCGTTTTCAATTAGACTTCCCCAAAGAAGTCCCATTCTAAGCGCATCCGCACCATACTTATCTGCCATTTGAATCGGGTCGATAACATTACCTTTACTCTTGCTTATTTTTCGTCCCTCGCGGTCGCGGACCAAGCCATGGATTAAAATTTCTCTAAATGGAACCTCGTTGGTTTCATAAAGTCCAAGCATAATCATTCTTATTACCCAGAATGGAAGAATATCATAGGCGGTTTCCATAACACTTGTCGGATAGAAGTATTCAAAATCACCGGGTTTTGTGGTTTTAAGAGTTGCAAATGGCCATTGTCCTGAAGAGAACCACGTATCAAACGTATCCGAGTCTTGAATTAATTTTTCGTGACCGCATTCGCGGCATTTTTCGGGTTTGGCACCGTCAGTAATTGTCCATTCAAGGCATTTTCCACACCGATAGGCGGGGATCCTTATACCCCAAACAATTTGCCTACTTATATTCCAATCTTTGAGGTTTTGATACCAATGTTTAGCAATCTTTTCGAATCTCTTTGAAGTAAACTTTACTTCACCCTTTTTCATTGCATCAAGGGATTTATCAACCAAAGTTTTGACTTTAAGATACCATTGTTTTGAAATCATGGGTTCAATGAAACCATGATCGCGGTAACAAGTTCCGATGGTATGATGAATACTTTCTATTTTTACAATTTTGCCCGCGGCCGTTAGGTCCTTAACTACTTCCTCCCGTGCCTCAAGCACTTTCATACCGGTATATTTCTTGGGTGTTCCTGTCATTCTCCCTTTTTCATCAATTACGGAAATAATAGGTAATTTGTGGATAGTCCCGATCTCGAAATCGGTTGGATCGTGTGCCGGTGTAATCTTAAGCGCCCCAGTCCCAAAACTTATATCTACCAAATTATCCGTAATTATCGGAATCTCGCGGTTAATAAGCGGAATAACCGTAGTGAGTCCCGCCATTCCTTTATATTTTATGTCTTTTGGATTGACGGCGACTGCAACGTCAGCAAAAATTGTTTCCGGGCGGGTTGTAGCAATAGTTACATTTCCATAGTTCAAATAGTAGAGATTATCATCGCGCTCAACGTAATCAACTTCAAGTTGAGAATAGGCAGTACCGCAGCGTGGACAGAAGTTAACTATACGCTCGCCTCTATAAATAAAACCTTCATCGTAAAGTTTTTTGAAAGTAGAGTAGACGATTTTAATTATTTCAGGATCAAGGGTAAATTTGTTTCGAGTCCAGTCGCATGATGCCCCAAGTCTTTTGAGTTGACTCTCCATAGTTTTCTTGTTGTTTTGGACATCTTCCCAAATCATCTTGTATAAAGTGTCACGGTCGAAGTCGAAACGACTTTTACCCTTTTCTCTTAACTTCCGCTCAAATACAAATTGGGTTTCAACACCCGCGTGGTCGGCCCCCGGGAGCCAAAGGGTTGGCTCCCCCTTCATTCTGTGATAACGGATAAGAACATCTTCAATTGCAATAAACATGGCGTGGCCAATGTGCAAAGGGTCACTGGCGTTTGGGGGAGGCATGATGATGGTAAAAGGTTTTTTCTTTTTGTTGACTTTTGGAGTAAAAGCGCCGGAATCTTCCCACTTTTTATAGATTTCACTCTCAAATTTTTTGTGATCGTATTGAGGATCCATGCCTAGTATTGTAGCACGGGGTTTAGAGTTTTGCTCTTGGATTTCGGTCAATTTTATCTATCTCAATAAATTCTTCTCTTTGAGCCTTGAAGTATGCAGCTACTCCAATCATCGCTGCATTATCGCCGTAAAGTTTTTTGGAATAAGGAAAATGTACCGCGATTCCATATTTTTTACCCATTTGTCTTAATCTTTTCCTTAGCTCCACATTTGCCGAAACGCCGCCGCCGACCAGGAGGTCGTGAATTTTGAATGGGGAATTGTGAATTATGAATGAAACAACACGGAGAAGGTGAGTGAAAGCAACATCTTGGAAACACGCAGCTAAATCGTATATTTTTTCTTTTGTTAAAGGCTTTTCGGACCCTATTAACCTATTCATTGCGGTTTTTAGTCCGGAATAAGTAAAAATTTTTCTATCTTCGTGTCCGACAATTGGCATAGGAAGCATATATTTTTTAAGATTTCCAGACCGCGCCATTTTTTCTAAGATTGCACCGCCGGGGTAGCCCAATCCCAACATTCTTGCTGATTTATCTAAGGCTTCTCCCAAAGCATCGTCTTGAGTTTCGGCTAAGATTTTGTATTTTCCGATTTTCTCAATAAATATCAGCTGTGTATTTCCACCCGAAACCACCAATCCCAAACAGGGGTACTTGATATCTGATACTAGGTGTTCATTGTTTGCGAATGAGGATAGGAGATGTCCTTCAAGATGATTAACGGCAATTATTTTTTTTCGACCCCTGGTCGCCAAATTATATTTTTTAGCAAGTTCCTTGGCCTTATTTATTCCAACACCAAGAGCAATTGAAAGACCTGGTCCAATTGTAACTGCAATTGCGTCTAAATTTTGAAATTTGATTTTTGCAGCCCGAATTGCTTTGTCTACAACAAAGCCGATGTGTTCCTCGTGCTGACGTTGTGCCAAAGACGGCATCACACCACCAAACTTTGCGTGTAGGGAAGCTTGCGACCAAATAATATTACTTAAGATTTTTGTTCCCTCGGTTACTGCGGCAGCCGTCTCGTCGCAACTTGTGTCAATAGCTAAAATTTTGGACATAAATTTATTGAATATAATTCTTCGATTTTCTTATTTTCTGATTTATAAAAAATTCCGATTTTTTCAAGATCTGTAAAAGTACCATAGTGTGAGTCTGTTTCAAGTCTTGAAACAGACTCTAAAGCAACTTGCAGACCATCAGCGTTGATCTTTCCTAAGGTGAGGTGTGGTTTAAAAGGTAGATTTTTCTCATAGAATTCTGGCAAACCCTTTTCTAATCTTTGCCTGAATCTTTCAAGATTTTTAGATGCTTGTAGAGAAAAAACTAAATAATTTCCTACTTCTGAATCTCCGATAATATCTACTTTTTTAGGGCTTACCTTAATGCCAAAAATTTTGTCTGGAAAAGTAATACTCCTTTTAAGTACTTGTTTTGCTTTATCTAAATCAGAACCGTCAATATTTCCTAGATAATATATTGTCATATGAGAAAAAGGTGGCAGAAATTCTCCAACTTTGGATCTAGACAGAGCGACAGCACACAGGCCTATCCAGCAAAGATAAAGATTGTGAGGTAGATCAGCGGCGATAAAAGCTTCTCGATATTTTTCTTGTTCGTTCATATTTATAAATTTCCCCAAGATATTACTCTTTCGTTTTCTTTTTTACCAAACCCAATCTTCACCCAAATAATAATTGCTTCGTCATCGAATTTACGGATTGCATCGGAAACTTTCTCGGCCCACTCAATTGAAATCACGGATTTATTTTCAACCAGATCGGCAAACCCCAACGTATTAAGTTCGCCTGAATTTTCAAGTCTCCAGGCGTCAAAGTGAAAAAGTTTTTCGTGTCCGCCCCGGTATTCATTTTCCAAAGTAAAGGTGGGGGAGGTTACTAATTCTTTTATTCCCATTGCTCGCGCCAGCCCTTTTGTGAATTGGGTTTTGCCCGCACCCATTTCCCCTTGTAGTGCAAAAACAATTGCCCGTTTACCTTTATGACTTTCGTATTTTTGCCAAATTTCTTTAGCCAAATTATGAGTACTCTCTTCGCTTTTACTTAAAATCCTATTTTCTTTTGAGAATTTTATTTCTCCTTGTCTGAGGACAACGGCGTCATCGGGCGTGGTGTCAATTACGGTTGACGGATTATTTTTAGGAAGTTCACCCGCGTCAATTATTAAATCGATTAAGTTTTTTTGTTTGTCGCTAATATTTTCGAGGACATCGGAAATTTTATAAGGACGTTTTTTGTAGCTGGCATTGGCCGAAGTTGCAGTAATAGGTTTTCCCAGTTTTTTAACGATAGTGGTAACTAATTTATAATCAGGGATTCTGATTCCTAGTGTTCCTTCTTCCGACTCAACTCCGGGGGCAGTTTTCCCTTTACCTTTTGAAATTATGGTAAGGGGTCCCGGCAAAAATTCCTGATAGAGGTTTTTGGCGGTTTTGTTAAGTTCAACATATCCTTGGGCCATTTTTTGGTTGGTAACGGCGATGGAATACGGCTTTCCCAAGGGTCTGTCCTTATACTCGGCCAGTTTTTTGATAGCTTTTGGGTTTGTTGCATCCACCCCGACCCCATAAAGGGTTTCTGTTGGGTAGATAATAAGGCCGCCGTTTTTTAATGTCGCCACAGCTAGGCCAACCGCTTTTTTGTCATTTTTAATTACTTTCATGGGGCTATTGTATCAATTTTGAAGCTAAATTGCTGGCCTCGTGCCGCGAAGATATACCGCCGCCCAGGGTTGATAGTTACTGATAAAAGTTTCCTGATAAATTGACTCTCCGTTTCTCGTTACAGAATAATTAAATGTGACTCTTGCCCCAGCGGCTGCAAAATCCGTTTGTTTAAGGGTTCCGGCGGGAAGAGTAGGGTCGTCCTGGTAAACCGTTGGTAGAGCAGGAGTAATATTTGAAACAATTGGTTTGGAAGTTGAAGAGACTCTTCCATCGTTTGTTCCGTAAAGTTCAAAAACCAAAGAATAATTTTTTGGATCATTTTTTGCCTCAATTAAAATATACCCCGGGGTGTTGTTTTTGAACTTTAAATCTGGTGAGGGTGAGTAAACGGTGGCATCGAGTCCGGGGGGCGAATCTTGTTCGTAGTAACCTACACGATAGGCGTGTGCAGTTCTCTCAACAATTGGTAAGCCGGTGTTAAGGACCGCTCGGAAAAGTGTTGTTGAAACCTGACAAACTCCACCTCCGTCTCCCAAAACCGTCTTACCCTCGGAAATTATATAAGCCTCTTGGTACCCCGTAAATTTAGAGACATCACCAAGAGTTTGATTAAAAGAAAAAGTATCACCTGGTTTGACCACAATTCCGTTAATTCGTGATGCTGCTAGGTTTATATTAAAAACCCTTCCAGGGATTGAATGGAAATAGGTTGAAGAGCCACGTCCGATTAATTCCTGGATGCCTAAATTATTAACTTGATCGATTGATATTTCCGGCGCAGTTTTTATTACAGGAATATCGAATGAAATACTTTTGTCGGCGGATTCGGCAAGGTTGTCAAGGGTTAGTGTAAAAAGTTCCTTAAATTTGTCGGCATCCAGGGAAATTCCATCTAGAGCCGGTTGGAACTCGGTAACTTTAGCGCCGTTAAACTCAAATTTTGAATTTTGCGGATCGCGGTTTATGCTTCCCGCAATTTTTAAAATGGCATCGTTTAGTGCCTTGTCACTATAACCCCCCGCAGGGTTTAGGCACTGTAAAATATCGTCCTCATTATAATTAAAATCTTGCGACTCAAACTTTAACAAGACGCTTTTTCCTAAATATTTTTCTCCGCGTGTTTTTGCTTCATCAATCTGTTGAGGATTGAGAGTTGGGTCAATGATTTGTATAGGAACATTAATATCACTGCCATCGGCATAGGCTAGGGCGCGTCTAACTGTTGCACCAAGCAGAGCGTTTTCAATTTGTGACCCAACCACACCCTTATTTACCTGAATGACGCCACCCACATCTTCAATTGATGGATAAATGGGGTTGACGGTAATTTGTCCGGCGACAATGGAAATAAAATCCGCGAGTTTAACATCGTTAATATTTGTGGTGAGACCAAAATTTTCATGTCCAAAAAGGAGTTTAATCCGTATAAAAGAGTCAAAGAAAAAATTCCCGGTACGTGTGAAGTTGTAGACTCTGTTGACGGATTCTGCAAAATTGTAGTTTAAATCAATGTCTTCAGTTTTTAAGCTAAAAGATTGGGTTTGGCTGACTAAGGCAATCCCCGTTGGAGGGGTAATTTTTTGGGAAAGTAAAAACGCGGCATCTCCCGGAAGCTTTCCGCCCACATTAACCCCAGCGATATAGATGTTTGGATATATCCGGCCTATAAAATTTATGTTGTAAAAAAGAAAAGGCCCCAAAATAAAAATAATAATTAAAGAAAGAAAAACGGTAATCGGATGGGCAATCTTCTTTTTAAAAGATATCGCACTGGTCATGACGATATGATACCATTTAGTAATGAACGAAGATCAAAGCCCCTCAAATACGTACACAATTCCAGTAGTTGTTCAAGCTTCTACAGCAGCTTCTTCCGCTTCGCAAAACCCTGAAAGTGTTCCGCCGATTGTTCCTCCACCCCCTAAAAAAACGTTTCCAAAAATCGCGATCTTTGCTGCCACCGCAGTTTTGATTTTAGTTTTGGCTTTTGCTGTTTTTAAAATTTTAACTTCAACGTCCGGTTCTGGTGTGTCTTCGGGCACAATTACTTGGTGGGGACTTTGGGAGGAAGCAACCACCGTTCAGCCACTTATTGATACATACCAATCGCAGCACCCAGGGGTAAAAATAAATTACATAAAAGAGTCTCCTCAAGACTATCGTGAACGCTTAACCAGTTCATTAGCCAAAAATGCCGGCCCGGATATTTTTTCTTTCCATAATTCCTGGGTGCCGATGTTTAGGGGTAGCCTAGATTCCCTTCCGCCGGGGGTAATGAACCCCGCTGATTTTGCAAAAACTTTTTACCCCGTTACTTCTTCAGATTTAACCTCGGGGAGTAGTATTGTCGGAATTCCGCTTGAATATGATGCCCTAACCTTATTTATTAATCAAGATATTTTTGACAAAGCCAGTAAAGCGCCTCCCACAAGTTGGGATGATTTTAGGGCGTTGGCAAAACAGTTTACCGTTAAGGACGATAAGGGTGTTATTACGCAAGCCGGAGCGGCAATGGGAAGAACTGAAAACGTGGATCACTGGCCGGAAATATTGGCACTTTTAATGCTTCAAAACGGGGTCGACATGGTGAATCCAACCGGAATTAGTGCCGAAGGAGCTCTTACCTTTTTCACACTTTTTTCAACCACCGATGGGGTTTGGGACGCAACGCTTCCTTCCTCAACGCAAGTTTTTGCTGCAGGTAAACTTGCTATGTATATTGGCCCGTCCTGGCGCGCTTTTGAGATTCAGTCTCGAAGTCCAAAACTTAAGTTTAAGACTGTTCCGATTCCTCAGCTTCCGAAGGACAATCCGAAACAGTTGGATATTACGTATGCAACATATTGGGCGCAAGGAGTTTGGTCGGGGAGCTCTCATAAAGCAATTGCATGGGACTTTCTAAAATTTCTTTCAACTCAAGATTCGCTCACGAAGTTATACCAAAATGAAAGTAAAGTGAGAAGTTTTGGCGAGCCGTATCCTCGGATCGATATGGCTAATTTGTTAACCGGTCACCCAATCGTCGGTTCCATAATTTCTCAAGCGCCCGGGGCAACAAGTTGGTATCTTGATAGTCGTACTTATGATGGTCCGACGGGAATTAACTCCCAGATGATTAATTATTTTGGCGACGCAGTTAACGCTGTTGCCAATGGTAAATCAACTCCCGATAAAGCGCTGGCAACGGTCGCACAAGGTGTTGCCCAAGTACTTGCCCAATATAAATTGGTAGCAAGATAAAATGTTGAATTTCAATGAAAAGGCCTCGGTTTTATATCATGATCTCTTTGATTACCCTCTAAATTTTTCTGATTTAATAAAATGGCAATTAGCAAAAACACCAGCCATTAATCAAAATTTTGAAGTTGTAAACAAGAGAGGCTTTTACTTTCTAAAAGAACGGGAAGGACTTATCTATAAAAGGTTGCTTAGGAGGCGAATTTCGGTGAAGAAAATGAAAATTGCTCAAGGGGCTTCTAAGGTTTTATCACTCTTACCCGGAATAAAAATGGTTGCCGTAACCGGGTCACTGGCCATGGAAAATTCTTCGGAGGAAAGCGATATTGATCTGATGATTGTTACCCAGAAAGGAACGCTTTGGACAACCCGTCTCCTGTCCTACTTTGTACTAAGTATTATGCGCTTTGCGCTTCGTAGCCCGAATGACAGTCACCAGAAAGACAAACTCTGTTTGAATATTTGGTTGGATGAAGGTAATTTGGCTTGGTTCAAGAAAGATAGAAATTTGTATACAGCCCACGAGATTGCCCAAATAGTTCCATTAGTAAATAAAGACAAGACATATGAAAAATTTCTCTTTCAAAATAGATGGATTCTTAATTTCTGGCCTTCGGCCGCAAAAGTGCAGCGTATAAAGTACAAGGTACAGAGTGGAAGTTTTCTAAGTACTGCATTGGAACCGGTTGCTTTTTGGTTGCAGTACAAACACATGAAGCCAAAGATGACCAGGGAGGTGGTCACAAAAACTCGCGCAGTTTTCCATCCGCGTGATTGGGGAGAGGTGGTTTTGGGCAGGCTTTCCTCTTGACAGGATATAATTTAGCCTTTAGAATAGCACTCAGCGAGTTAGAATGCTAATCCATTCGACAAGCTCAGGATTATAATATGACAAAGCTTAATTTGAAACCAACCGCAGGGTATCTTCTTATCGAGCCTCTGGAAAAAGAGGTTAAGACCGCTTCAGGAATTTATTTGCCCGACAACGCAGGCGAAAAACCTCAAAAAGGGAAGGTTTTAGTCACGGGCGGTGCAATACTTCAGGATGGTCAAAAGATTGTTTCTCCAGCTAGAGCAGGTGACACGGTTCTTTACAAAAAATGGGGGGGCAACGAAGTTAAAATTGAAGGCAAAGAATATTTATTTGTAAAATTTGAGGACGTCTTGGCTGTTGAGGGCTAAAGTATGGCAAAACAACTTAAATTTTCAAAAGATGCAAGAAAAGCTCTTCTGAAGGGTATTGATATTGTAGCTAAAGCAGTCGTGACTACGCTCGGTCCAAAAGGAAGGAATATCGCCTTGGATAAAAAGTGGGGGGCTCCTAATATTGTTCATGATGGAGTTTCTGTGGCTAAAGAAATAGACCTTCCGAATCCGTTTGAAAATATGGGCGCCCAGCTTGTAAAAGAAGCAGCCAGTAAGACCAACGACAATGCGGGTGACGGAACCACCACCTCAACACTTTTGGCACAGGTAATGACGGCAAAAGGGATGGCTAAAATTGACGCGGGAGCCAACCCGATGATTGTTAAAAAGGGAATAGAAAAGGCAGTTGAGGCAGTTACTGCCGAGCTTAAGAAAATGGCTAAGCCGATTAAAGGTAAGGAAGAAATTGCTCAGGTTGCAACAATTTCTGCGGGGGATACGGCAATCGGAAGCAAAATTGCTGAGGCTCTCGACAAAGTAGGACGAGACGGAGTTGTAACGGTTGAAGAGGGAAAGGGTCTTACAATAGATATCGAATATAAAGAAGGAATGGAATTTGACCGAGGTTATGCCTCGGCTTATTTTGTGACTAATACCGACAGAATGGAGGCAGAAATTGAGGATGCGTATATTCTTTTGACCGATAAAAAGATTTCTTCTATTCAGGATCTTCTTCCTTTCCTTGAAAAGTTTGTAAAAGTAAGCAAAAGTTTGGTAATCATTGCCGATGAAATTGAGGGTGAAGCGCTTGCGACACTCGTTGTTAATAAGCTCCGTGGAACCTTCAATGTTTTGGCAATTAAGGCTCCAGGGTTTGGCGACAGACGTAAAGAAATGCTTGAAGACATTGCGGTTTTAACCGGTGGAACAGTGATCAGTGAGGATACGGGCCGTACCTTTGAATCAATTGAGGTAGCCGACCTTGGCCGTGCCGATAAAATTTGGGCAGACAAAGATAATGCCAGAATAATTGGTGGTAAGGGGGACAAAAAGGTAATTGATAGCCGTGTTGAATCAATTAAAAAGCAAATCAAAGCCAGCGACTCCGATTTTGATAAAGAGAAATTTGAGGAAAGATTAGCTAAGCTTTCCGGAGGGGTCGCGGTTATAAATGTTGGTGCGGCCACAGAAATTGAGCTTAATGATAAAAAAGAGAGAGTTAAAGACGCGGTGGGGGCAACTAAAGCTGCGATTGAGGAGGGGATTGTTCCTGGGGGCGAAACGGCATTCTTGAGAGCTCGTGAGGTGCTCAAGAATGTCAAAGTCGAAAAAGGTGATGAAAAAATTGGTCTGGATATAGTGTTTGATGCAATGGAAGAACCCATAAAGTGGTTAGTTAAAAATGCCGGGGATGACGAAATGGTAGTTCTTAAGAAAGTCTTAGCTAAAAAGGATGATGATTTTGGCTTTAATGCCCTAACGGGTGAGTTTGGTTCAATGACTAAAATGGGAATTATTGACCCGGTTAAAGTAACCAGGAGCGCTCTTCAAAATGCAGCCAGCGTTGCAATGATGGTTTTAACTACCGAAGGACTTGTGACTGATATCCCCGAAGAGAAAAAGGAAATCCCTCAAATGTCCCCTGGTGGAATGGAATATTAAGCCTTCTCTATTTGCAATCCTCTTATGCAAGTAGCAAAATGGCCGCATGAGTCCTACTCCCGAGGGTAATAAAGAGGGAGAACCCTCACAAGAAGCGGTACTTTTTATTTTTTATACTCCAACAAGGGGAGGACAATTTATGTTCGAGTATAAAAATAAACCAAGCCGGAGTGTTTACCTTCCGGAAATAAGGATTGATAAAAGAGAAAATCCTTGGTTCCCCATAATTGATAAAATAAGAGAAACGGGGATGAGGCCTAAACAAATAACTGAACTTCCGAATTTTACTGAGCCCAATCCCGAAGGGAAAGACATTAATTATTACCCCTTTTTAATTCAAGTACGAGAAGAAAAATTTGAGAAGCAAATGGTTCCGATTTGGACTACTTATTCAGACGCTTTAACTCTTCCTGAATTGGGGGCTAGAGATCGAAGAGCACTCTCTTTGGCCCAAGATAAGTTAAAATGAAGGAAGGACGGAAAGAGGGTTAATAGGAATTCCGTGGTCGTGAACCTCTAAATGTAGATGGGGACCGGTTGTGCATCCGGTCATTCCAACTTTTCCAATTTCGGTTTCGGTTGTAACTTTATCACCAACTTTGGCCTCAATATTACTTAAGTGAGCGTAACGGGAAGCAAGGCCTTGGCCGTGATCGATTAGAATAGTGTTTCCGTAGCCGTCAGTAGCATATCCAGCCTCGGCAACAACACCAGATTTAATTGATTTTATTGGATCTCCAATTTCTGCTCCCAAATCTACCCCGGGATGGAAAATACTAAATCCTTGGTTAACTTTAACAGTTTCGAGCGGGTATTGAATAGCCTTTTCGGTTTTAAGTGTGTTTTGGGTTTGAATGATTGTTTCATCCGGTTGAGCACTAAAAGCGGCGGCCTGAACACCGCCTTGAGCTCCGGGAAGAAGTGTGCTCGCGATTGCAAGGACACTTAAATTAGCAGCAAGGAACTTTTTGGTGTTTTTATGCCCGCTCAAATGCCTGGCGATTTTTCCCAAAAAAGTACCACTTCTATATTTTTTATTAACCACGGAGGGCATCGGCACAAGAGGATCCTCCACAAGGGGCTTTCGCCTTCTTACAAGCTTTGCATGAAGCTCAAGGCGAAATTTAGGTAGTTCAAGGCTAAATTTTCTCATAACGCACCTTGAAATCTGGGTGCTACAGATAGAGCGTTTCAAGCTCTACTTATAATGGGCAGGAGAAAGAAAAATCCCGCAAACGCGGGATGAGGCGCTATTCTATCTTAATTTAAGCTTGAAAGTCAAGTTTTGGGGGCTGTTGAAAAATGAGGCCAGAGCGGGAGTCGAACCCGCGCATAGCGGTTTTGCAGACCGCAGCGTTTCCACTTCGCCATCTGGCCGACTAATAGCCATATTCTAACATAATACACGGGGATTCTTGCCATAATCTTTTTATATTGCTAGACTTTGGACTACTAAATGACGAAAGCTTTAAAAATTGTTTTTGTTGTTTTTATTACACTTGCAGTTGTAGTAACTACGGCGATTTTCTTGAAGGATTATTTTAGAACCAAACCCGCTGGTCTCATAGTTGAAACAGACCCCGCCTCGAGTGTGTATATCGACGGAAATTTTGTGGGTAAAACTCCGTACAACAGAACAGATAAGGCGGAGCAAATAAGCCTAAAATTGGTACCAAATATAACCGACCAGAACCTAATTACTTATGAGACTAAGGTTAACTTAGTCTCGGGAATTCAGACTGTGGTCAGACGTGAATTTGCAGTAACGGAGGATTTATCATCGGGGGACGTAATTTCATTTGATAAGACTGGGGGAGACCTGGCTGGACTTGTTGTAATTTCTACTCCCGATAACTCTCAAATATTAATTGACGGGGTTGTCCAGGGTTTTTCTCCTTACAACTTAAGTTCGGTTACTCCTGGCTCTCATCAAATTACCGTCAAAAGCCAGGGTTTTTCCGACAGAACAATGAGTGTTAAAACTCAAGTCGGTTATAGACTCACGGTTTTTGCAAAACTAGCTAAGGCACGAGAGGTTGTCCCGACACCTTCTCCCATCCCCACCCCGGGAGCTTCAAGCAAAAGTTACGTATTAATCGGGGACACACCCACCGGATTTTTAAGAATGAGAAGCGAAGCAACCACTAGTGCCTCTCCACTTGCTGAACTTAAAACCGGGCAGAAATATTTATACCTTGAAACCGATCAAACATCCGGCTGGTATAAAATTCAATATGAAGATCCGGCACCCGGACTTCCGAACGGAATTGTTGGTTGGGTGTCAAACCAATATTCCTCGATAGTTAAATAGATCCTGTTACGGAGATACCCGAGTAAAGAACCCAATACACCAACGCTACCCAGAGTCCGATGGCAATAATTAAAGACTTGTCGGTTAGAAGAATTTTCTCCGGGGTTTCGCTTCTATTTTCAAAAATTAAAGACTCATACCTCATTATTCCAAAAATTGTCACGGGAATAGTAAACATTAAAAGCTTGTTAATGGTTGTAGTCCTACTTAGTTCCGCCAGAACTAGCCAAAATGGAAGTGTTGCCTTGGGGCTTTCAAAAAATGTAAAAAGCGCCCAACTCATCCAGGAGGCATTACCAAACATGGTAACGTACGAGTTTAATAGTTCTTTTTTATAATCCCCCAAACTCTTCCTCGTTACTGGATTCTCCTCTCCAATTAAATTAAGTTCGGCTCGGCGTTTTCCGGAAGCTAGGAAAAGCGCCACTGAAATTACGCAGAGCAAAAACCAGACGGAAAGATGCGCATTAACCGCAAAAGCTCCTGCATAAACCCGTATTACAAATCCTGTGGCGATTATGACAATATCAACAATTGCTATATTTTTGAGCCCTAAGCTGTACAAAATTTGTATTGCGATATAGCCGAACACTAAAAAGAAAAGTAGAGAGTTGACTCCGATGCTGATAAAAAGGGCGGTTCCCGCTAGAACAACGGCCTCAGCGATGGCAATCGGAACCGGGAGAGAACCACTGGCGATTGGCCTAAATTTTTTTGTAGGATGGAGCCGGTCGCGTTTTATATCCAGTAAGTCGTTAATTACATAAGTTGAGGATGTAGCAAAACAAAAAACAACAAAAGCCTGGAGGGCGAGTGCAAATTGCCCTTTGTCGAATAGCATCCCCGAAAGGAAGACTGCAGCAAAAATTGACACGTTTTTAATCCAGTGGATAGGACGTGCCACTTTTACAATCGCCTTAATTAGACTATATTTTTGTTTTTGGACTTCTGAGTCAGCCATATAATAAGACCCCCAAGGAACACTGCTAGCCCCACCATTGTATAAATCTTTGCCCCTGTATTCAAATTTAGTGCGATTATTCCGAGTATTCCTGTTAGCCCCCAGTAAAAGAGTGCCACCTGGCTTTTACTTAAGCCCGCGTCAAGAAGCCTGTGATGTAAGTGGCCCCTATCTCCCCAGACGGGAGATTTGCCGCTTAAAATTCTTTTTATAATTACATAACCGGTATCAATAAGAGGAATTCCAAGAACGACCAAAAGAACCCCAACTTTGGCGGTCGCCAAGATAGAAAGAACGCCAAGAAGATAACCAGCTAAGGTACTTCCTCCATAACCCGGCATTATCTTTTGAGGGAAAATATGCCAAGGTAAAAATCCCAAATATGCACCCGCTGTAATTGCTGCCAAAATAATAACCGGCCATTGAGTTATGTCTGCCGAAAACTTAAGAGAAAGAAGTGCAATAGTTAAAGCCGCAATTATAGTTACGCCACTTAGCTGTCCATCAACCCCCTTGGCTCCCATATTAATCATATTCATTAAGAAAGTTATCCAAAGGAGGGCAAAAAGATCGCTTAGGATCCAAATACTGTGTGTGCCCAAGAAGTTAAATGTTATTTGGGGTTGGCTTAAATTAATGGTTCCGCCAAGCGGATTTGTGATAAATGCGATTCCGATTCCTGCGGCAATTGGTGCAGCCGCCGCCAAGAACCCAAGGGCAAGTCTTAAGTATGGATTAAGATTAAATTTATCATCTAACGTCCCCATTACAACTAGAATTAGGGCACCTATCAAAATACCGACTATGTGTTTATCAATAGGAAGAAATAATAGGGCAGTTATAAAAAGCGCCAAAAATATAGGTATTCCACCACCCCTTGGAGTCGGAACGGTGTGTATTACTTTTGGGTGATTACTTTTTTGGGGATCATCGATAATTCCCAAGAAGCCCGCGAACTTAATTACGAGCGGGGTGGCAAGAAAGGAAATGAATGTTGCGACCAACCAAGGTAACAAAAAAAGATTTTGCATAATTTAAAAAAACCCAATCAGTAAAACAATTTTAATAACAGTAATGGTTAAAAGTAACGAAATAAAAGCACTCGAAATTATCAGGGATTTTTTCAGAAAAATGTCTTTACTAAGAATGCTTATAGAGACGTTTATGGCTGTAATAATAAGTCCGATGGCAGGAGCCAAAAGCAGTTCAAGCGCGGGCGTTAATTGTTCAGCACCCACGGGGAGGCCGTAAAAAAGGGGTACGACCGGTGGAAGATATCCTTTTAAGACAAAAATAATGAGAGCGGAGATAATATTTAAAAACACCGAGAGATAAATACAGCCTTTATACGGTAAATCTTTCCACATTCCTCTGAGGCTCATTTTACACTACTTACCCTTCGGTGCCAAATCGATTCGCCCGTATATATTGGCGTTTTCGATTTGATTGATGAGAATATATTTCTTTTTTAGTAATGAACTAATGTTGGGAAAGGGATATCGGGAAGTTAAAATTATAAATTTGGGAGGGTTAGCCGCGAGTTGTTTGGCGACCTCACTAAGGCTTGAATAGTCGGCAATATGATAGTCAGCAACATATTTTATTGGAGGAAGCCTGCGAGAGAGCGCATACACTGTGGCTGAGTCGGGATCCCACATAAAAACATGGTCGGTCGGCAAAGTCACGGTGACCAAGAAATCAGCGATTTTATAATTTCTGTTCACCGTTTTCGCAAAACTTTGGAAATATTCCGCCTTACTTGTTCTGCCGGTAGCAAAATTAATGAAGCGTGCATAGTAGCTGGCAGTCTGGTAATAATAAAATTTGTAATAAACGGGTACAAAAAAGCTTAAAGCGAGAGGAATAACCACAAATGACTGCTCAATACCCTTCTCGGCAAAAAACATTCCGAGAAGGAATGAAACTGGAGCCAGGACCTGAATAAAATAGTGCGGATAGGGGCGCTCGGAAAGTGTAACTGCAAAAAGACCCAGGAAGGTCCAGACGCAAAAAAGAATGAATTTTTTGGAAAGCTTCTTTCGGAGTAAAAACAGAATGACGGTCCCAACAAAAACAACAGCCGCTCGGATCAGAAGTGGACCGTTTCTGATATAAAAAGGCTTTTGAATGTCATTCGGCCGGAAACTGCTTAGGTAGCCGACATTTTGCAGGAATGCCGCTTTAATATACTCGGGAAGCGCCCCCTTCATATAATACCAGGCAAGGGTAAACAGGATTGGGGATGCAAACCCTAAGCCTAGTATCGCGGTATTTTTGATTACCTTGGGCCAGCTCTTGAAATCGTTTGTAATGAACCAATAAATAGCAATTATTGGAAGATCAAAAGCGGCGGGAACTTTAAAGAGGGTACCAATTCCAAACAAAAATCCGGCAAAGAAAATCTTTTTGGAACTTAAACCATTCGAAAGAAGGGTGTAAAGCGCAATAATGCTAAAGCCGATCATGAAGGGCTCGGCGTTAACAATGTTGCCTTCAAAGAGCGGAATTGTGGTTAGAATTGCAAAAATTGAAGTAGAGATAATTTGGGCTTTCTTATTCTTTTCGAACAATTTCGCCGAGAGTTTATAAAAGAAAGTAATAGTGATTAAACTCCAAAAACAAAGGATTGTCTTGAACCAGAATAAATTCCCGGCCGCAGCCGCTGTTAGATAGAGAAGGGGAGGTTTGTTGTCGTGAATATCCTTATACAGGGTTAATCCTTGACGCATTCCCTGACCCAAAGTTAGGTAAATCGTTTCATCACCGTAGTAGTAGGGTTCAAAGAACGATGGAATTCTAAGAATTAAGACCAGAGCCAAAATTCCAACGACCCATGCAGGAAGGTGAATTTTATGAATCCAATGTGTCTTTCCCATTCAAATTTAGTGTATCATATTGACATATGGAAAAAATATTGGTGACTGGTGGAGCCGGATTCATAGGGAGTCATCTTTGCGAGTATTTAATAGGAAAAGGCTACAATGTGGTTTGTTTGGACAATCTTTTAACGGGTTCCAAGAAAAATATAGAGAAACTCTTGAGCGACTCGAAATTTGAATTTATTGAGGCAGATGTTACCAAACCGGTTAGTCAAATTACAAATCAAATTAATTACATTTTTCATTTAGCCTCTCCTGCTTCTCCAATTGACTATCAAAATCACCCCGAAGAAACCCTTTTAACCAATTCTGCCGGCACAATAAATGTTTTGAATTTAGCTAAGGATTCAGGAGCCAAAGTTTTAATTGCTTCAACATCGGAAGTTTATGGGGATCCCCTGAAACATCCGCAGAAAGAGACTTACTGGGGAAATGTTAATAGTTTTGGCCCGAGGTCATGTTATGACGAGGGAAAAAGATTTTCCGAGGCCGCAACTTATGTTTTTCTCCATAAATACGATCTGGACGCTCGGATTATCCGCATTTTTAATACTTACGGACCAAAAATGCAAAAAGATGATGGGCGTGTCGTTTCCAATTTTATTAGCCAAGCGCTGGCAGATTCCCCAATTAAAATCGACGGTGACGGAAGCCAAACCCGTTCATTTTGTTACGTAAGTGACATGGTTGATGGAATTTTTAAGGCCATGTTTACGGGGAACACAAAAGGGGAGATTTTCAATTTGGGAAACCCCAATGAATATACGATAAAAGAGCTCGCAGATAAAATTATTAAATTGACTAGTTCGAAGTCGGAAGTTAAATACAGTGGCAACTTTAGGAAAGATGATCCCATGAGAAGAAAACCGGATATTACTAAGGCAAAAAGTGTTTTAGGTTGGGAACCGAAAGTTTCTGTTGATGAAGGTCTTCAAAAGACGATAGAGTATTACAAATCTCTCTAAACCTTTTCTGTCACGCGATACTCTATGTATTTTCCAAGCATAAGGCGGGTGTGGGCGTCGAGGCCGGGGAGAGCGGAGAAGAAAAATCCGGCGATAGGCATTAGGATAAATTCAAAAGGAGTTAAAAGTTGTCTCCAGAGAGGAACTTCTTTGGGTCTGGGAGGCTTTTGAATGTTATCAATAATAAGCATAACGACCAGGGAGGCGAGGGAAACCGTAAGAATGAAAGATGAAAGCTTGGGAACGGTGTAACCCAGAGCGGTTCTACCAAAAGCAGGATTGAACAGAGTTGGAATAGTAAGACCTATTGTAATAAGGAACCAGTTTACCGGCCAAAGAAAATGCGCCCAGATGACCTGAATTAATCTCATTGTTTTATCCCAGAAAGGAACATTGCGGGCCAAGAGGTAGCTTTTTATAATCCAAGGATCATCGGATACGCCCCAAGCCCACCTCTGAATCTGCTGATATTGATTTTTCAGTGTTTTCCAGAGGGAAGTCGATTGGGCTGCGTCGGCCATAAGAGGGAGATAAATAGGCTCAACTTCCAAGCCCCCTCCGACTTTATAAAATGCTTTAAAAAATATTCCCCAGTCCTCCGGGATCTTATCTCCGTCCCAATAGCCGACATAATCAAGAAGTTTAAAAGAGAGTGAATAGTTTTGAGCGTTGATTAACCGGTCGTGCCTGGGGAGTTGGGAGAGATTCCAAATAGACATAAGAGTATTAGGCACGCGGGTTATGGCCGGAATTTCCCAAATATTGTTGTAAAACATAACGGCGGGCTGCCAGAATCTTTTGTACCTGTGAGGATTATCCAGGAATTTAAAGGTTAAATTTGCAAAATGTTTGGGGTGAAATTTGTGATCTGCATCGCAGGAAGTTACTGTTACGTAATTAATGTCAATTTTGTTTAAATCAATGTAATTTTGTTTGATCCAGATTGCAGAGAACCTTTCATTACTGGCCTTTCCGGCGACCTCCCCCATTGCAAGTTCATGAACAGTCATGTATAAATGGCCGAATAGACGGCCATATTTAGCATTCAGCACCCTCCATTTTTCTTCCCGCGCTTCGCGCGTTTCCTTTCCCTCCATAGCAAGAACCGGAATAATTTGTTTTGTCGGAAATTCTTGAGAAGCGAGGGAGTCTAGAGTTCTTTCAAGAATATAAATGGGCTCATTGTAAGTCGGAATAATTACAACATGCCGTACTTTTTCCCAATCGGGAAAACCCTTTATATCAGGCATCCAATTGTAGGCTTTGGCGGCCTGAATCTTCAGGTGGGAGACAACGGAGGAAATGGCAAGCTGCAGAGATTGATAAAACCAATAAATATTAAAAAACAAAATAAAGTAGGCAATAAATACCGGAAAAACAAAAATTCCCCAATAGGGGAGAAGAATCAGGTTCCAGGAGACAAACCCCGGTAAAATTTCCAAAGCCCGAAGGATTCCTTTGTCATGTTTAATAATGAAATTTCTCATTTAGATTATTCTACTTCAACCGGGGGAAGAGCGGGGCGGCTGAGACTATTTTTGGTCCCTTAAATTGTTTCTCAATTTTTTCTGCCGTTGCCGGGAGGAAAGGCCTTAAGCAAAAAGAAATTTCCAATATATTTTCTATAGCTGTGTTTAAGTTTGTAAATTTTGATAACTTTTGATTTTCATCAGATAAATCTTTTACCCATGGTCTTTCCCTGCTTAAATATTCATCAGTCCCTTTAATTGCTCCCCAGATCAGCGATAGAGCGTTGTCAAATTGGTATTTATTTATTTCCGTTTCAACATCATTGAATAATGATGTATTTGTTTCTTTATCTGCTTCGTAATAATAACCCGACGTTGATTCAGCCATCTTAGCAACTCTGGACACTAAATTTCCCAAGCCATTAGCTAAGTCAGCGTTGTAAACTTCTGTTATTTTTTCTAATGTAATATCAACGTCGTTTGTTAAAGGACCGTATCTCAAAAAGTAATATCTGGTTCCGTCTACGCCATATTTCTTCGTTAGTTCGGAAGGCAGAATGACGTTTCCTAACGATTTACTGACTTTTTTTCCATTGAGAGAAATAAAATCGTGAACAAGAATTGTTTTTGGTAATTCATAGCCGGCGGATTTAAGCATTGCCGGCCAAAATATCGCGTGGAATCTTTGATTATCTTTTCCTAAAACATGTACATCTGCAGGCCAGCATTTTTCTTCCTCGCCATAGGTCAAATAATTTATCAAAGCATCGAACCAGACATATATCGTATGGCTCGGATCATCCGGTACGGGAATGCCCCAGGACACATTTTGGCGACTAATTGAAAAATCTTTTAGTCCAGATTTTATAAAGGAAAGTATTTCATTTCTTTTTGAATCAGGCCAAACAAATTCCGGGTGCTTTTCTAGAAGGTCCTCTAGGAATTTTTGGTATTTGGAAAGAGCAAAAAAATAATTTTCCTCAGAAACCCTTTGCAATTCTTTATTAGGATGAAATTCACATTTTCCGTCAATAAGCTCAGGCTCTTCTTTGAAGGATTCACAACCTTCGCAGTAAAGTCCTTCATATTTTTTCTTGTAAATATCCCCATTTGCTTTTGCCTTCAGATAAAATTTTTGTGCAAATTTAATGTGGTCCTCATCCGTGGTTCTTATGAATCTGTCATAGGAGATATTTAGCCCGTCCCACTGTTTTTTGTCCTCCGCAGCTATTTTATCGACAAATTCTTTTGGATTAATCCCTTTCTCTTTGGCGCTTTTTTCTACTTTTTGGCCATGCTCGTCCGTGCCTGTCAAAAAGTAGGTTTTGTCTCCAATAAGTCTATGGTAGCGAGCCAAAACGTCAGAGATAATTTTCTGATAGGCATGACCGATATGTATTACATCGTTGGCGTAATCGATGGCGGTGGTTACATAGTATTTCTTGTCCATGAGGCTATTTTACTCTGAATGATGTCTGTTTTCTATAAGGGTCTACAAATTATCTTTCTCTTAGAGAGGGTCTGTCGGTTCTATTTTCTCGAAGGATAATATATCTCCATAAATCTTGGGCTCTTGAGAAAAGACGGGTTTCTCCCTCAAGGCGACCCCACTCAGCCAAAAAACCCACTTTTACACAATCTTGTTCTTTTACTCCGAGCAATCTCATGAGTTTATTCGGCTTCCCGTTAACATGGGGAATCATAACTTCATAAGATTCTACTATTCCACTAATTCCGTATGTTTTAATAAGAATGTCTCCCTCTTCGACATCCCGTCCGATTTGTTCAGTTAATTTATTAACAGAGGGTGACATGGTAGGTATGTTATATAACTGGAGTTTTTAAAAGTCAATTTATTAAGTTAGTTTTTTGTAAACTTCTTGATTTTTTCTACCCACTGGTTGGCCCACTCTTCGGCCTCAATTTTTTTAATAGCGAGCTTTACTCCTTCCTTTTTGAGTAACTCTTTCGCCTCGGAAATTTCTTTTGGAGTTGCCAGTAAATTTCTTTTTATGTTTTCGGTGTCGCGGCCTTTTTTAAGCCAGTAAGTGATTGCCAGGCGTTTTATGTATTTTTCAAATTCTTCCTCGCTGAAAAAATCAATCAAGAATCTTTCAATTTCCTTTTTATCTTTGAGGTCGTCCACCATCTGAACAAAAGTGCGGAGTAATTGGCGTTTGAGTGAAGAATTCATGTTCGAGCCAAATATAGCTCGATGGAGATAGTAATTGCAAGGATCAAATTAGTACTTATATTACAAATTCTTTATCCCAGACCTCGGGAGGTATTTTCCCGTCTTCCTCGAGTTTTTCGAGAGATTTTTTGAGATTTATGGCACTTTCTATTGAAGCGGGAGAAAGCACACCAGAAGTGTTCAATCTTTTTAAGGTTTCCTCCGGTGTTTCTGTTTTTTGGGGATCTATCGGTGGTGGTGCTTCTTTCTGCATAAGTTAATCGGTTTTTAAGTATAATTGGGTCCTGGTCCAAACTGTCTTTGAAGTACTTCGCGAGTGACCCTTTTGTCTTTCCTCATTTGTTTATCAAGAGCATCAATTTTTTCTCTCGTTTTTGGTTGATTGGCCAACATTTTTTCTGTATCAATTTCCCATTCAGGATTTAATTCTCTAGGGGGATTGGGTTGTGGTGGGATTCTTTCTGTCATTTTGCCTCATTCTATCTCTTGGAAAAATATAATTCAATGCAAAGAGGCTAAGTATTAATACGTGTTCTTCGAGTTTCATCTGAAACTCTAAATGTTTCCACGTTTTGTTTTTCGAGGGCTCTCATTTTGTCGAATACTTTGTCAATACCTTTTCGCATCTCATCAGTATTAATTCTATCTTCTGGACGTATAACGATTGTTTTATGAGGAGCTCTGATCCCCGTTCTCGTTAATTCTGTCCCTTGTGAATTGGTTGATTGTGGTGGAATTCTTTCTGTCATTTTGCCCCAGTCTAATTTTTGTAGAGATAAATGTCAAGAAAAGTCGGAGTCAAGCTATCGATTAAATACTTGAGAGCGGCGCTCGCCCCATAATCTTGCTTGTTCACGCCTCTCTCTTTCAGCACTTTCTCTGAAAGTTTCGGGATTTTTCTTGTCCTTTTCTAGTTGGGCTAGATATCTCCTCTCGTTAAATGTGCGATGCAATTCGACTGGTTTCCACGTTCTGTGCTCTCTTTCTCCCATTTCGCCCCATTCTATCTCTTAGAAAAATAAACTTCAATGCAGATGGCAATTGCGGCGATTAAAAGTAAATTAATAATGTTGCCGACGCCGAGATAACTAAGGACGGCAAAGAGAGAAAGAGATAGGGAAGTAATTAGTCCCCGGCGGGTGCTTATAAAAAGAAGCGAGAAGGTAAAAAGAAAAGTTACAAAAAGTAAAACAAAAAATAACGGTACGGCCCCAAAAGTTCCCGGGTCAACGAAATAAATAAGTCCGGAAAGAACAAGCCAGAGAAGAATTGTTACGAGTAGGGTAGGGAGAAAATTTCTTCTTTTTAGAACTTGCTGTTTCCGTCTTTCTTTCATATGTTAGAATAACCCGATGGATCCTATTATCGTACTTATTATAGTATTAGCGGCCTTAGTTATCCTGGCCATTTTTATCAATAAAAAATTGTCGGATTTGAGGGATGCTCAAAAACCCTCGGATGAGCTTCTGGAATATCTAAAAACCACAAACATTCGTCTTAATGAACAATCAAAAAATTTCAACGAGAGATTGGATAACGCGGCAAGGGTAATAGGACAAGTCCAAAAGAATATTGGGGAATTTTCCGAGATTGGGCGGGGAATGAAAGATTTGCAAGAGTTTTTGTCCTCCCCAAAACTTAGGGGAAATATTGGTGAGCAAGTCTTGAAAGAACTTTTGAAGCAATTTCTTCCAAAAGAATCTTTTAATCTTCAATACACTTTTAAGTCAGGCGAAAAAGTTGATGCTGCGATCAAAACCTCCGGCGGAATTATTCCGGTTGATTCAAAGTTCCCGATGGAAAATTTCCGTAAAATGTCAGGGAATGGGGATGAAGCTTCAAAGAAGCTTGCGGCGCGGGATTTTGAACGCGACGTTAAAAAACATATTGATGACATTGCCAGGAAATACATTCTGACCGAGGAGGGAACTATTGATTATGCCTTGATGTACATTCCTAGTGAATCAATTTATTACGAAATCGTAAATAACCAAGGACTTTTTGATTATGCAGGAGAAAAACGAGTTCTTCCGGTTTCTCCAACAACTTTTTACGCGTACCTGAAAGCAATTCTCATGAGTTTTGAAGGACAAAAAATTGAAGCCCAAGCTAAAGAAATTTTATCTTCTCTTCGCGCAATTAAATCCGATTACGGAAAAGTAGAAGAAAATTTGGGGACTCTTCAGAAACATTTAACAAACGCTTATAACATGATGGGAAGCGTTTTTAATGCGTTTGCCAATTTGGGTCAAAAAATTTCTTCTACCCAAAATCTGGGAAGTGGCCCCGAAAAGAAAAAAATTCTGAAGGACTAAGATGGTAAAAGATATCTCCGGTTTAAAACTAAATAAGGAACAACAAGACGCAATTAAATTTGGTAGTGGACCGCTTCTTATTATTGCCGGTGCCGGAACAGGGAAGACCACTGTTATAACCGAAAGGATTAAGTATTTAATCTTTTCCAAAAAAGCCAAACCCCAAGAACTTTTGGCTCTGACTTTTACGGAAAAAGCCGCTCGGGAAATGGAAGAACGAGTTGATGTTGCTATGCCTTATGGATATACGCAAATGTGGATTTCCACCTTCCATTCTTTCTGCGACAAAATCTTGCGTCGTGAAGCACTTCATATCGGACTTGACCCGAAATATAAATTAATGACAGAGGCGGAGAGTGTTCAGCTTCTAAGGAAAAATCTTTTTAAACTCGACTTGAATTATTTTCGTCCCCTAGGTAATCCCAATAAATTTTTAAGCGGAATGTTACAACATTTTAGTAGGCTTCAAGATGAAGATGTGTCACCAAACGAATATGCGACTTGGGTTAAAAAACAAAGAGCGATAGTTTCCGAAGAAAAAATTGAAATAGAAAAGTGGACAGAACTTGCTAGGGCTTACAAAGCCTACGATGAGATTAAAGTTAAAGAAAGTTTTTTGGATTTTGGCGACGTGATTGTTAAAACATTAAAACTTTTCCGTGACAGACCGAATATTTTGGCGGAATATCAAAAGCAATTTAAATATTTACTGGTAGATGAATTTCAGGATACCAATTTTGCGCAAAACGAATTAGTAAAACTATTGGTTGGGAAGAGGGAAAACATAAATGTTGTGGGGGATGATGACCAAAGCATTTATAAATTTAGGGGAGCGGCTGTAAGCAACATTATTCAATTCAGAAAAAATTTTCCAAAGACAAAGGTAATAGTTTTGACAAAGAACTACCGCTCGACTCAAGAAATCTTGGACAGAAGTTATGATTTAATTCAACACAATAATCCGGATAGGTTAGAGATTGTTGAAAAGATTGACAAAAAATTAAAGTCTCAAGTTGCTAAGGACGGGGAAGAAATTCATTTTATTCATTTGGACAGAGTTGAAAATGAATCAGACGAAATTGCGAAGAAAATTTCAGAACTTCAAAAAGAGGAAAAATATTTGTACAAAGACTTTGCAATTTTAGTTAGGGCGAATAATCATTCGGAACCGATTATGCGGGCACTGGGACGTCATGGAATTCCTTTTCAATTTTTAGGTCCCGGAAGACTTTTTAAACAGCCGGAAATTATTGATTTAATTTCTTACCTTAAAGTTCTTTATGATTTTACGGATTCTGTTTCTTTTTACCGGCTTCTTTCAATAGACCATTTTGAAATTACCGGACGGGAACTGGCGGAATTGGGGAACTATGCCAGAAAGAACAATGCTTCGCTTTTTGAAGCGGCAGAAAAAATAGGCGGAGATAAGATAAAAAAATTACTCGAAATTATTAATAAACACCTTGATTTGGTTAAAAAAGACTCTGCCGGACAATTGCTTTATTTCTTCCTGGAAGAGACGGGACTCTTGCAAAAACTCCTCTCTCCTGAAACGGTAGAAGCAGAGGTCCGGGCCAAAAACATCTCCAAACTTTTTGACAAACTGAAGAGTTATGAGACAGACCATGATGATTCTTCCGTCACAGCGGTTGTCGATTGGTTAAATCTTTCTATGGAACTGGGTGAGAGCCCCTTGGCAACCGACAGCGACTGGACGGACATCAATGCTGTTAATATTTTGACGGTCCATAGTGCCAAGGGATTGGAATTTCCGGTTGTCTTCCTGGTTAATTTAGTCGGACAAAGATTTCCGACAACTGAACGGCATGAACAAATTCCAATTCCTGAAAGTTTGATCAAAGAGCTTCTGCCGGTGGGGGATTATCACCTGGAGGAAGAACGCAGACTTTTTTATGTCGGCATGACCAGGGCAAAAGAAAAATTATTTTTGACAGCTGCTGACTATTACGGAGAAGGAAAAAGAGAAAAGAAACTCTCTCCATTTATCTTCGAGTCTTTGGGAAAGAAATTTGTTCCGAAAGAGCTTCCTGATAAACATGAACAACTTAGTTTCCTCGAATATAAACCAGCAGAAAGGAAAAAACTTGAGAATTTGGAAAAAATTAAGATAGATTATTTATCTTATTCCCAAATCGAAACATTCCAAACTTGCCCCATGCATTACAAACTTAGATATGTCTATAAGGTCCCAACCCCGCCTTCTGCATCACAAAGTTTTGGAACAAGTATGCATGCAACATTAAAAGAATTTTTTGAACAAGTTAAAAATAAAGTAAAACCTTCCGACAAGATGCTTTTTGAAATTTTAGAAAAGAATTGGATTAAAGAAGGATACGCGGACAAAAAGCACGAACACGACTTTTTTGAGAAAGGGAAATTATATCTCTCGGGATTTTTGAAAGAAGGATTTAATCCGAAAAATCTTCCAATTACGATGGAACAAACATTTACCTTGCCGCTTGGCGAGGGTTTAAAGATTGGTGGAAGACTTGATCGGGTAGATGATATTGGAAACGGAACCATCGAAATAATTGATTACAAAACGGGCGCAACAATGCCGACACAAAAAGATGTGGACAAAAATCTCCAACTTTCTTTCTACGCGCTTGCCGCGACAAAAATTCCGACTGCGCCTTTTGCAAAACCTCCGGAAAAGGTAAAACTTTCTTTATATTATTTGGACGAGCAGGAGAAAATTTCTACAACAAGAACCGCAAAACAGTTGGAAGAGGCAACTGCCGAAATTTTCAAAGTCCGCGACGAGATCGAAAAATCCGATTTCAAATGTTCCAGCCACATGTTCTGCCAAACAGGTTGTGAGTTCTCACTGTTTTGTAAAACAGATTAGTTACCTTTCTCTTCGGTTGGGTGTATAAATTATACAGCCGCATTTAATAACAATGTCTCCAGCTACCCCCTCCTGTCCATCAAAAAAGACCTTGTATGCTCTGTGACCGTAAACGCGGGAATTTACTCCCAATTCTATTCCTGTGTCAAAGTGATGTTTCCGTAATTTTCTAACAAGAGAATCATCTAATTCTGAAGCAACACTGGGTATAGTTGCATGTTCATACTCATCTGCTGGTATTTCACCACTAGTTTCGAAGTCGTTTGCATTACAAATAATTGTTGCTCTTGGACTCATGGGAGGAATTATAGAAGAAATACTACTCAAATCCAATTATTTTGCAAAATAAAGAATAATTGAGTTATTCCTCCGTGTTTTCCACTTCTTGATAAATAATTATTCCAGAAAAAACTCTTAATTCACCCCTTCGATTATTTGGTAAGAAGGCGGTCATAAATCTATGTCCAAATTTTCTATCTCCGTTTTCTCTTACCACAGAAGCCGTTGCTAAGTGATGATCACGCAGGGCTATTAATAAATCTTCATCAAATTCCTCTCTGCTTAGACAATCGTAAGCTACGTATGAATAGCCGGGCGATTCATTGTTGGGTAACATTCCCTCAAATTCCTTTTCGCAGCTGTCACATTTAATGATGGCTTTTTCCGGGCTCATGGAGGGAATTATATACCAAAACCTTAAAATTTTAATTCTAAGTTAAATATTCCCAAACTTCCCTTAACAGGAATTGGGGGAGAAATTGGGCGCAAGTTTCTTAAGAACCAGGCATAAGCGCCTGGGTAGACTTTTATACAAGCTTTCTTTTCGTGTTCTTTTGTCATTGGCTTTATATCATAAAGCTCAACGATACAGAGTGCTTTTCCATACGGTTCAATTTTAGGGTTTTGTGAAGAACAAATTACAAGGTCCCCGCGGTAGTTCGTAGACCACTTTCTGGTCTCTATTGTCTTCTTTCCATTAGCGACTAAATTTGCCCAGGGTTGTTTAAGGGAAATGGCTTTGTAAATCATATGGGTAATCTGAATTTAATATAGCAGCCGGGGTAGAGAATTTCGCGCCCTCCAAAAGACTTTTTGAAATGGGAAAAGCCCAACCAACTCTTGTTGGGGAAGCGGGGATCATAAATTCCTTCAAAATCAAAGACTTTACAACCATGTTTCTTAGCCCATAGTATTCCTTGATAGAGGAGAGAGTATTGGGATAGGGAAGAGCGCCCCTCCTTGTTTGTGAATCCGTACCAATAGTAACTAATAAAGTTTGATCTTTCGTGTGAAGATATCGTGAAAAGCGCTCCCCCTATAATACTGCCAGTAATATTGTGCGACGCAAGGAATAGGGATTTATTAGAGGGAAAACTTTTGCGTAAATTAATTAATTGGTTGACACTCGGCACATGGCGGTCAAAATTAACCGAATTTTTCCATGCATCGCGCCACTTTTGTATTTCATCAGGAGTAGAACATTCATTAATAGAAAGCCCTCCCCTCCCTCGACTTCGCTCGGGATCTTCGACCTTTCGCAATGCTTGTCTGGCATCTTTCTTAAAATGACTTAAAATAACCTTTTGAGTCTGGGTAAGGTCAATTTGAAGGGTTTTTGAGGGTAAAAACGGACTTTTGCTAAGTTTGAAACCGTGTTTTAATACCAATTTAGCCTGTAATGCATCTTTCGGCTCTATAATAATTTGAAATACTCTATATTTAATTACCAATTCATCGATGAATTGGTAATCTATTCCTTCTGGACGCTGAAGTTTTAAAACACCCCCTATTATTGGGATTTTTTTTATAAAGTAATTTACTTCATTAAATCTTTCCACAATCCAACCCTCCCTTTCTAGATAATTTGCATACTGAACTGATTGCCGAATATCAATCATTTTTAAAATCTTGCCTTGGATAATCCAAGTTTGGCGGCAAGTTTGAGGGCGGGCCAGCGGACAGCTTCTGCTAATTTATAGAGCGCATACATTGGTTTGTTAATTACTAAATCCCAAGTTCCTAAAAATTCCACGACTTTCGGATTATAGCCTTCTTTGAATTTTGTAAAACCCTTACCCTCCTCCCTCCCCCAAAGATCAAATGTCCTTAAACCGAGTTTCTTTCCGAATTTAATCGCTTCCCACATCATTAGGTTGTTGGCCATGACATTTTTATGTTCTTCGGTTGAGGCGCCATAGGGATAATATAAAAAGTCTTTCCAGGAAAATAGAATCCAGGTAGTAATAGTTTCTCCTTTATAACTTGCCGTGAGAAGATGTGCGATTCCCGCTTTTCTTAAAATCATCCACATTAGGCGGTGATATTTTTCGCTATGAGCGTAGAAACCCTGCCTCCTAATTGTCTCGCGGGTTAGTTCAAGATATTTATCAAAGGCAGCACTGCCATTATCTTCTTTGACAGTTACTCCATTTCTTTCGGCCACCCTGATGTTATATCGGGTTTTACTTGAGAAACCTTTCATCAACTCTTCCTCACTCGGAGTTAAATTTATCCAAAAAGTTGAAGGAGTAAAGAGGGTTTTTCCGGCAACGGCGCCCTCCGACTTCATTAATTCAATAAGTTTAGGGGATTTGGGGGTATTGGGTTCAAGTTTTATAAAAACCAAATTTTTCTCGCGCCCAATCTTTTTCAGTTCGCTCAACATCTCCTTTGTTGGGGTAGGCCCCTTAATGAACATTCCGATTTTGTAGTTTATGAAAGGAATTTTATGGAGAGTTAATATTCCATATTTGGTTTCGGCAACTTCATTTCCCCATTTACTTCTAAACTCCGCCCAAGCTGAAGTTTGCAGCGGATGCGTGGCTATTTTATCTAAATTATCAGTCGTCATGTTGTAAATACTTCTCAATTATATCGTCGAAAGTTCCTTTAATATCATCAACTGAATCTAATTTTAGATCATCCGTCTTCGAAAAACTATTTCCTCCAATGTTTTCCAATAAATTTTCCGAAATATCCATGATGAACCTACTGGGAGGATTGCTCAATTTTTCTCCAAAATAAAGCCGGGAGTTGGCATAAGTTAAATATAAAACTTCTTTTGCCCTCGTAATTCCAACGTAAGCAAGTCTTCTCTCTTCTTCTAACTGATTTGTATCCATCAGGCTCCTCGAATGTGGAAAAAGGCCTTCCTCCATTCCGACAATAAAGACAATTGGGAATTCAAGACCCTTGGCGGCATGCAGAGTCATAAGCGTTACCGCATTTTTTGTTTGATTCCTCGGCCCCGCCTCAACCAGGGCAACATTTTCCAAAAAATCATTTATATTGGGAAATTCTGTAGCCACACTTCTAAGCTCTTTTATATTTTCCAGTCTCGCCAAATTTTCCTCAGACTCCTTTTGAAAAAGGGCAAGATAGTCGGTTTTTTGGATTACGGCGTCTAGGATATCCAAAGTTGTCAATCCCGTGATCCCCGACATTTCTTTCAATTTTTCAAAACGCCGAAGGCCTATCTTTTCAATTCTTTTTCTAGAAACGGAATCTTTCGGATTTACTAGATATTTTATGTAGCTGACTACGTCTTTAATTTCTTTTCTGTCATAAAACCTAACCCCGCCGACGAGCATATAGGGAATTCCTGCGTGAAGAAAGGCTTCCTCTAAAACACGCGATTGTGCATTAGTGCGATATAAGACTGCCACATCGGAAAACTTACCAAGACAATTAACTTCATCAACAACAAAGTCTGCTTCATCAAAACCGTTCCGGGCGGCGTAGAGTTTTATTTTTGCGCCGCGACTTTTCTCCGTCCAAAGTTTCAAGATCGGATGCGTGGTATTTTTGGAAATTACCAAATTCGCAGCATCCAAAATATTTTGGGTTGAACGGTAATTTTGTTCGAGATTAATAATTTTAATATCAGGAAAGTCACGTATTAAGTAGTTGATATTTCGATAGTCTGCTCCGCGCCAGGAATATATTGACTGGGAAGCGTCCCCCACCGCGGTAATATTTTTTCTTTTTCCTACCAAAAGTTTTGTTAATAAATATTGAATCTTGTTTGTGTCCTGCCACTCGTCGACAAAAATGTGAGTAAGGGTTCTCTGCCATTTTGAGAGAACTTCGGGATATTCTTTAAAAAGTTTTACGGCCTTTATCAATAAATCATCAAAATCGAGAGCCCCTATATCTTTTAACATTTTTTCATACTCCCCATAAACTTTTGAAACAACTTCCTGCCACTCTCCCCGAATAAAATTTTTATATTCTTCAGGGGATAGCATTTGATTTTTGGCTTCACTGATCCCGTTTAAAATTGAAGCAGGATTGTATTGATCAGTTGAAATGTCTAAGTGTTCAAGAATTTGTTTAACTGCATCTTTTTGGTCTTCTTCATCGTAAATAATGAAATTAACCGGAATTCCGATATATTTTCCGTCAATTCTTAAAACTTTGGCACAGAAAGAATGGAAAGTTCCCACCACAGGTGAACTGTTAACTGTTAACTGTTGACTGTTAACGAGATCTAAAATCCGTATTTTCATCTCATTCGCGGCCTTATTGGTGAAGGTAAGAAGAAGCGCATTTTCAGGTTTTATTAAGTTTTTAGCAATAAAGTAAGCTACGCGGTGGGTCAAAACTTTGGTTTTTCCGCTACCGGCGCCTGCTAAAACCAAAAGTGGACCCCCGGTATACTTAACTGCCTGTTTCTGTTGTTCGTTCAAACCAGCTATACTTATGTCTGACATGTCTGATCATTCTAACACGGAAAAAGCTAAGGTTGAGTACTCAAGAATTAAGAGAAAAATTCTAAGCCACGTCACATTGGTACGAATATTTATTGTTTTTCTTCTCGTTGGGATATTGGCTTTGGTAGGTTTTTTGGCTGTAAAGGGAACACAGGCCCTGAATATCCCCACCTACTTTAATACTGCTTACAATTTTTTTACTGCTCCGGTATCTCAACTTGCATCATACGGAAGTAGAACAAATATTTTAGTAATGGGAAAATCTGGGGACATGCGTGACGGATCAGATTTAACGGATACGATGATGTTGGTTTCGGTTTCCTTAACAAATCGTGATGTAAATATTATTTCAATCCCTAGGGATACCTGGATTCCCGAAATCCGTGCCAAAATAAATAGTGCTTATTATTGGGGAAACCAAAAAACTCCAGGGGGCGGAATTACTTTTGCTAAAGCAATTACAGAAGAAGTTGTTGGAGTACCCATTCAGTACGGCGCCGTTATCGATTTTTCGGGATTTAAGGACATAGTCGACCAGCTTGGAGGAATTCAGGTGAATGTAGAAAATTCATTTACAGATTATTACTATCCCATAGCAGGAAAGGAAAATGATACTTGTAGCGGTGACCCACAGCTTATGTGCAGGTATGAAACGGTGACTTTTAATGCAGGCCTTCAAACAATGAATGGGGATACTGCATTGAGGTTTGTCAGATCACGCCATGCATTAGGTGTTGAGGGAACGGATGTTGCAAGAGAAGCCCGCCAGCAAAAAGTAATTGATGCCATTAAAAATAAACTGCTCGACAAAAGAACCTACATGAATCCCCAAAAGGATTTGGCTATATTAAAAGTCGTTTTAAACTCAATCCAAACGGACATTGATTACCCGACGGCAGGGATAATTGCGAGGCTTGTTTATAATGCGCGGAATTCGATAGGAAGTTATTTGATTCCCCAGGAACTAATGGTTACCCCCCCCATTTCGAGGACTTACGACCTACAATCAGTTCTCATTCCCGAGGCGGGTAACGGCAAGTGGAGCGATATAAACAAATGGGTCGCTACCATCCTACAAGGCCAAACTTATTAATAAATAAAACTCCCCACAGATTTACTAGAATTGAAACAGAAAGAAGAAGCCAGTGGTGCCATTTGAGTTTTACTTTACTTACGGCACTTACTATCAGGAATAAAATAAACGGGTAAAAGTCTACTGCAAATCGATAGCCAAACTGTGCGAAACCCGTGGAACCATGACTCATGACAACAAGCGCTATTAAGACTATTGAGAACCAGGAAAGCTGTACCTCGCGTTTTTTAAGGTTTGCAAAAAGTGAATAAACAAAAGCAGGGCTGGTGGCCCACATTGAAAGTCCGCCCCAAGACGGTTCGACGAATGGAAATTTTTTAAAAAATATTGGCAGGGAAGTAAAAATTACTCTCAAATGGTCAGGAATATAACTTAGATTGAAGATTCCTTTTTGGAACCATGATTCGTTCGGAATGTTGGGAATTAAGCCGTATCCGGTTTGAATAAACGAGCCAAACCTTAGATAGTTATAAACTCCGTAAATTATTCCAAAAAATGATAGCCCTAGAATGAATGAAAAAAACTTTTTCAAATTTTTCAGTTTGTCCCAGTTTAAATAAACGATTAAGGGAAATGCCAAAACTACCTGAAGACGGGAGAGAAAGCTCATTCCGAAGAATAAAATAAGCAGGAAGAGGTTTTTTCTGTTCAATGATTCATAAATCGTTAGAGTTAGAAATAAGAACGCAGAGATTTGCCCCGTGTACCAAACTGATCCATTTGAGGCAAGAAACCAGGCAATGTTTCCCAGACCTGCGAGTAAAAATACCCAGAGTGAGGTTAATCTATTCTTGGATTTTTGGTAAGCAATCGCTCCCCAGACAAACGCGGCAAAAGCACCCATGATCTGTGATAATATTTGCTGTTGGAAATTTGTCCCGAAGATTAATACAAATGGAATTGCCACAATTGCCGGAGCCGGTGGATAAACTATGGCAAACTTTCCACCTCCGATTGGGATAAGTTCATTAAGCCAAGGGGGGTTTGTTTCTAAAAAATACTTTCCATGTAAAAAAGATGCTGCCAGCCTGGTAAAATAGTTGTATGGTGTTGCTCCTCCCGAAGTTGCAAAGTAAATAATAAAAGTTGCGACCGCGAGGAAAAAAAGAACAAAATGCCAAGAAATTTTTCGTTTTAGAACCTTAAACATGATTGATTATACATTTCTTTTAATCGGACTTATTTATGCGACACTGCTTCCGGGATTTGTTATAACCGAGCTTTTTCTTCCGCACCTGGCATTCTGGAAAAAACTGCCTCTCTACCTGATTTTGAGCGTAATTGTTTCCTGTTATTTTTCGTACTTCACGGCTTTAGTTTTTGGATTTACCAGGGGAACTCTATTCGGGTGTTTTTTTGTTTTTCTAATTCCCTTTGCCTATATTTTGCTTAAAAGAAAGACGAATCTTGATAGAGATTTGAAGAAAAATTGGAAAGTTATCCTAATTGGAATACTGATTTATGCGATATATTTTATAGCTCTTTATCCTGCAATTTTCCGGTTTTATAACGGCTATTTTGTAATGGGGGGACCGAATTGGCAGGATACAGCAATGCATCTTTCCATAATTCAAAGTTTGACGCAAGGGAATTTTCCGCCGCAGGCGCCGTACTTTTCTGGGCAACCCCTATCCTATTATTATTTTTCCGATTTTCATGCAGCCATTGTAAATACATTATTTGGTAAGTTTTTTCCCGAAATTTTGATTCTACTTAATCCATTTTTGGCAATGACCTTTTATTTTTCGGTCTATGCTCTCTCATATCAACTTTCCAAGAGAAGAATTTTTTCAGTGATTGCAGGAATCGCAGCTGTTTTTTATGGCAATCTTGAGTTTGTAAATTTAATTAAGGCAACTTTTACACAGGGTTTAAATTATTTCTCTTTGGTAGCCAGAAATCCATTTAATTTCGACCAAAATTTTATGCAGATGACTCCGATGGCAGATTATTTTTTACAAAACAGACCTATGATGGTTGGGTTATCTATAGTTGTTTTGGTTGTACTGCTTTTGAAAAGCAAAAAGATTTTTATTGCAGGAATTTTAGCCGCCGCGCTTATTAAATTTCAACTTTTCGGATTTTTAATTTCTTGGGCATTTTTTGCGTCATTCATTTTAATTAAAGTTATTGCCCGAAAGGTAAGTTTGGGTCGCGGGTTAAGATATTTTTTACTTTTTGGAAGTTCATCTCTTCTGGCAGTAGTTATTTTTATGTTTCCCAGCATTGGTTCAAGATCTGCTGCCCAAATTGCCTTGGATAGCTTTATTTGGACTCCGTGGCAAAAACATTCACTTACCTGGTTTATATTATTTACGATTGGCAATCTTAATATTGGTTTTTTGGTTCTCGTATTATTAACTTTTTTAAAGCGCATTTGGAGGGATAGAGAAAATGTTTGGATTTTCCTGGGTGCACTTTTTATTTTCATTATCCCGTTTTCTATGCGGTTTACAATTTATGAATTTGACATGCTTAAGTTTTTTTACTATCTGGCCCCGTTTATTTGCGCACTCTTGGCGTATTTTTGTTCCCAAGCCAAGCATAAAAAGCTTTCAGTTTTGATGTTTATTATAATTACCACATTTTCTTCTTTGACGTCGGCGAATTTGTTGGTTCATTCATATTTAAACAAAAATGCGGGTTATTCGTATTCCGATTACGAGGCGGGAATTTGGATTCGGGGTAATACTCCCCAGAGGTCTGTCTTTATAACTATGCCCACGGTTCATTCGGCCACATCTGATATTGGGGGAAGACTTCGCGTAATTTCTTATATTAATTGGCCCTATTCCCACGGTTTTAATGTGGGAAGTGATAACGTGTTTTCCCGGGTTGAGGATGTAACCGTGGTTTACAAAACTGGAGATGCTAATAAGGTCAAGTTAAAATACAAGGCAAAATATGTTTTTTACGGTCAAGAGGAGAAAGGACAGTTTCCTACCGCCGATAAGCTTTTTGGCAATAACAAAAATCTTAAGTTGGTTTACAATCAAGACGGAATAAAAATTTATATGATAATTTAACAATTATCATATGTCATAAATGTCATGAAATTCTTTGAGAAGAACGAAAAAATAATTCTGGTCCTTTTTTTTGCCTTAATCTTAAGATTAATATTGTCTTTCTTTGGTACTCTTCACCTTGATCAGGGAACTTTCATTGCTTGGAGCAGTATTCTTGTAAAGGATGGATTCAAAAATTTTTATAATGGTTGGAGCGACTATCTTCCGGGGTATCTATATTTTCTTTGGGGTTTGGGAAAAGTAAATTCACTGGGGATTATTTCTCAATCGCTCCTATATAAACTTCCCGCAAACATTGCTGACATTTTGACGGGACTTCTTATTTACAAAATTCTTAAAAAATCAAAAGGAGAAAAATGGGGAATTGTTGGATCATTAATATACCTTTTAAATCCTGCCGTACTTAGTAATTCGGCAATTTGGGGACAGGTGGATTCCTTAACGGTGCTTTTTGCCGTGTTTTCTGTTTATCAATTTCCATTTTCCATCATCCTCTCAGCAGCAAGTCTTTCGTTCGGTACCCTGATTAAACCCCAAACAGCATTCATATTTCCGGTAATTTTATTCATGATGTTTAAAGAAAAATGGAGATATCAAAAAATATTTTCCTACTTAGCCATTGGTTTGTTTATATTTGTTGCGGGGTTTATTCCTTTCTGGAATCATGGAAATTTGATTTCTTTTATCTTTGAACGGCTTAATGTTTCACTCAATCAATATCCCTATACGTCGATTAATGCTTTTAATTTTTGGGGTCTTACTGGATTTTGGAAGCCAGACAATATTTATTTTCAATTTGTAGGTTACGGAGTAGCACTCATATTGGTATTTTTTCTTTTTCTCAAACTTTGGAAAACTAAAAATCCGGAGTATTATCTTTTGTCATTTGTTTTTGGTGTAAGTTTTATTTTCTTTACAAGGATGCACGAGAGGCATCTTCTTCCCCTTTTTGCCCCGCTTGCAATTGCGGCTGTCGAAAATCCGATTCTTTTAATTCCATATATTGGTTTTTCTTTAACTTATGTTGCCAATCTTTATTATGCTTACATTTGGATTACGGATAATTTCAGACAAGTTTTTCCCGATTTTTTTATCAAGCTTTTTGAAATTATGAATATCGGATTTATCCTTTTTATTTTTTATTCACTTGTCAAAAATCTAAGGTTGGGATGGAAACAGATATTAAAATCGGTGAAGCAACTTATTGGTAGCAGCAAAACAAAGGAAGATAGGGAGTATAAATTACCGAAAATTAATCTCTCATCCAAAAAGGCGAAATATATTTTAGTAGCGATTTTAGCTTTTGCTTTCGTCACGAGAGTTTTTGATTTAAATTCTCCCCCAACAATGTATTTTGATGAGGTCTATCACGCCTTTACTGCAAAAACGATTTTAAGCTCCGATGTTGCCAAGGCCTGGGAATGGTGGAATACACCCCCCGAAGGCTTTGCTTATGAATGGACTCACCCACCCCTTGCCAAACTGGGAATGGTTTTGGGAATGCTTCTTTTTGGTCAAAATTCATTCGGATGGAGGATTCCCGGAGCCCTTCTGGGGGTTGGGTCGGTACTAATGGTATATCTTATCGCTCGTTATATTTTTAAAGATGAGGCAATTGGTCTTCTTTCCGCAGGAGTTTTTAGTTTGGATGGACTGGCACTTGTGATGAGTAGGATCGGAATGAACGACAGCTACATTCTATTCTTCACCCTTTTATCGATTTATTTATATTTGAAAGACAGAAATTTCCTTTCCGCAGTTTCTTTTGGGTTTGCGGTTGCCTCCAAATGGAGCGCGATTTGGGCCATTCCGATTTTTGGCGTGATATTTTTGTCGCAGAAAAAGAAATTAACGGCAAGTTATGTTTGGTTTTTAATCCTTCCGGTTATTATTTATTTAGGAAGCTACCTCGATATGTTTTTAACGGGGCATAACCTTTCCATTTGGTGGGGAATGCAGGAACAAATGTGGTGGTATCATACAGGACTTAAAGCAACACACCCTTATTCTTCAATGTGGTGGAGCTGGCCATTTCTCCTTAGGCCAATTTATCTTTACACCAGTAATGAAATTAACGGTATGGTGTCAAGAATTTATGCTTTTGGAAACCCGGCTGTTTTTTGGTTTGGACTTATATCTGTCATTTCCGGATCAATTTATGCTTATTTGGAAAGGAATAAAAAACTAGCACTAATTGTTTTTTCATACACAATATTTTTTGTTCCTTGGGCGCTTTCCCCCAGAATCATGTTTTTGTATCACTATCTTCCGTCGATTCCGTTTATGGCGATAGCAACAGGGTACATACTTAGAAGAAATCCAAGATTGGCGGTGCCGTTTTTTGTTTTTGCGCTCGCACTCTTCATTTATTTCTACCCCCATTGGGCCGGGCTTAGAATTCCGCTTTGGCTAGACCAAAGCTACTATTGGGTAAGCTCTTGGAGATAACTTCAGATTAGAGCGCCAGAATGAGGCTTCCGATAATTGTTAATATTCCAATTCCGATGCCAAGAGTTGTTGGCCAGTCGGTTCCGGACTGCGGAAGAGCCGGCGCAGTCGGAGTTGCGGTTGGATTTGATGAACCAGTCGGTGTAGCTGTTGGTGTTGAACCGGGACAGACGCAATCGGTATCGCTAGTGCAATTAGGATTTCGACAAAAACCGCCAGAGCAAATCAAATCGCTATTGCAGTTTGAGTTTGACCCGCAAGTTCCGTTGCAACTATTTGGCGTGCCGGTCGGTGTAGGTGTGGGAGTCGGAGTCGGTGTTCCTGATCCGGTTGGTGTGGGTGTCGGACTTCCCGACCCAGTCGGAGTTGGTGTTGGGGTGTTTGCAGTCAATGTAAAAGAAAGGGAACAAGCGTTCTCGGTGGGGACACATGTTCCTCCTGCAGAACAACCCTCACTGGGACAGCTACACTTTTCCCCAGCAGGACAGGCTAAGTTGTTAATACCTCCGCAGGGCTGCCCCGCAGCCTTTGGTTGACTTTCCGGAACATTTGGTGCAACAGAAGTTTGTCTTAGCTGGTAAAGCCTGATTGCAGTAAAAATGGCAACTCCCGCCAAAACAAAGGTGGCTAAGAGTATTATTACTGTTGCTATTTTGCCGTTAAAAAATCTTTTCATTTATTAGATGCTTTCTCCAAACCAGCCCAAAGTTGTGTGATGAATTTTCGCTTTTACATTAACAGTGGTATCCGTTGATAGAATTGTGTACGACTGACAATAATTGTCTGAACTCGGACGCTTGGTAGTTGTTTCGGGTTCCAGTGTTGTGTTGATCATGAACTGGGCTTTATCAAATGTTCCTGAAGGAGCGGATCCGCTCACACAGAAATTAACTTGGGCTCCAACAGCAAGTGTCGAGAGTTGCGCTGGAGTGAGAGCACCCCAGCTTGCATCATAAGCGCTGACAGCTACACACATGGGCGCTGCTGGTGGAGGAGTTCCCGGTGGGGGAGTTCCACTGCCACATTGTTGAGGAGTTAGAGAGCACCTTTCGGCATAAGGAACTTCTCCAGCACAACTTGCAGTAGTATTAGTATTAAAGCACCACCAACCTCCATTTTCGTGGGCTAGCCAGGTGTAGGGGGAAGGACAGGTGCAGTTACAAGTGCTGTTAGCATCGCTGCAATTAGAAAGTTTCTTGCCTCTGTCTCCTTTTAGTTTGTAACAAGCGTATTGTCCGCCTGTACTTCCCTGATAACAATCTCCGGTTGGGACATTGCCAACACAAATTTCTGATCCTGTCAAAGCACATGCCCCTCCACCAGCTGTTCCGGATTTGCAACAATATCGGGTTTTTCCATCTGCATCTATACAAGAATCAACTTGGGTTTCACTACCACAAGCAGTGTTACTTGCATGTCTTCCATCTGTGCCAATACAGAAATAAGAAGGACAGCTTTTTCCTGAACAAAGCGCATTTCCGTTAACTATCGTACAAGTTTTACCTTGAGCAACACAGGCTGCTATATCAGCGGCTGAACAAGAAGTTGTTCCTCCTGAACAAAGCGCATTTCCGTTAACTATCGTACAAGTTTTACCTTGAGCAACACAGGCTGCTATATCAGCGGCTGAACAGCCGCCGGCTGTTCCTCCGCAATTACAAGAACCCCAGGCATTATTACTACAGGTTTGGGTGCTGGTACTGCCATTACTGCAGGTACAAGACTGAGTCTGGCCATTGACGCAAGTTATTGTTGCTGAACAACCACAGGAACAATAACTACCCTGGTCATAACAAATAGCATTGCTTCCTCCACCACAACTAGAGCCAGCATTGGCCGAGCAAGAAAGCTTACCACTACTATCTCTAATAAGATTACCTTGACTGTCTTTAGCAGCACTGCAGCTGCAACTTGCGGTGGCTTTTGGTTTAAAAATTTGTTGCTGTTGGGTGAGAACGACTCCTGCCCCGACGCCTCCAACCAAAAGTACGAGTCCCAAAATAGTGGCGATGATTTTACCTCCGCCGAATTTTTTCTTCGGTGTTGCCGCTACCGGCGGTAAATCGGGTGGCGCGGCAGGGCCGGACGAATTATCAGCCGGAGGTGTGGCTTGGGGAGTTGTAGACGCTGGGGGAGTTTGGGACGCTGGAACGTTCATGAAATCGGGAAGGGGGGGAAGATCCGTGTGTTGAACAGAAACAGGGGGGGTACTTGCCGTATCCGCTACTTGGTTTGGGTCAGTTTGATTTGGCATTATTCTATGTCTTAACTTTCAGCTATCTTCCAGACTACAAAACTAAACGCAACTACTGCTATTCCCATAATAAAGAGAATCAGCGTGGGAGTCAAATCTCCGGTTACCGGTACCGGCATTGCTGTCCCCGAGGCCGTCGGAGTGGGCGTTAGGGTAACTCTGGGAGTTCCCGTTGGGGAAGCATGGGGGCTTCCGGTTGGGGTTGCCGTTCCCGTCGGGGTTGCCGTTGATCCGGACTGGGATGATGTAAAAGCAGGAGCCTCACCTGCCTGCACAACAAAATCGCGCGTCAAAAATCTGGTAATTCCGCTGGTATCTATCCAAGAAATTGTAATAGTGTGATTCCCGGGAGTAAGATCGGTTGGTACCGAGTAGCTCCACGAACCATTGTTTGGGATTTGGACAGTTGCCGAAATGTCTTGGGAGTGGACCGTAATGGTAATTGATTCTCCGCCCGGGCCCTTGCCAAAAAACTGTGGTTTTTGGGAAGTTATTACCTCCCCTTCATTCAAACTTTCCAGAATTACACTCCCCGAGCTTGTAGCGGAGGAGCCGGCAGTGACATTAAATTTTGACGATTGGCTCGCATTTTGCGGAAGATTCAAATTTGCATTTGGGCTTCCCCCCTGATTATTGGCTGGAGAACTTCTAAAATCGTAAACCTGCCCGATAACAATTGCCGGAACTGGATTACCCGACTGGGGAAAAATTTGTGCTGAAGCAACTCCATCGGGAGGTGCGACAACAGAAATTTGGACCAGGGTACTACTCAAATCAATTTGCGCATAATTTTTTAAGTCCGGTGTTCGGGCACTTCCCAACTGGAATACAAAGTTTCCGGCGTCGGAGGTCAGGGTGGAAAGTAAATAGCCGCTGACACTCGCGTAAACCAAAGATTTTGCCTCGGGTGTACCCGTTGCGTTAATTACGCTTCCGGAGAGAAGTATTGAATTTTTACCTATTTCCAATGACGCCCCTGTTGTGAATTGCCAGGGGATTCCGCCGTTATCAAAGTTTGTACTGTCAGAATTTATTTTGTAAAAATAATTAGTATTTGCGGATAAGCCGCTTAAGGAAATATTGTGACTAAAATATTTTTGAGAGGTTGTATCTTCCTGGGCAACCCTGCTTGTATCGCCCTGCGAGGGGCCCCAAGCAACAAACCCCGATGTTGCCTTATCTGTTGTCCAAGAAATTGTAGCCGAGTTATCGGTGATATTGCTTACCCTGATATCTTTTGGTGAGATATCAGTACTTGCCCCAATTTTAAAGATTTGCGCGTTTCTTAACGAAAAAACTCCGGCAAAGATTCCGAGAAGAAGAATAATAATACCTAAAATCGTTGGAATTGTGGACCGCTTTTTCATTGTGTTGTTCCTGATCCGGATGCATTTGTCGGCTGAATAGTTGCACTCGGTGTTGCGGAGGCTTGAGGGGTTGCCAGAACTTTTGGAGTCGGAGATGGGCTTGCCACATTATTCGGAATTTGGGAATCATTTAAAAAAGTTCGTGATTCGATTTGGTTTATTGAGTTTTGATCTAGTGTCGGCGTGAGCGGTTGAGAAATTTCTGTTGGAACCACTAGTTCGGGAGATTGCTTCAAGGCTCTAAAAATATCCAAAAAGACCCACATGACGACGGTAATCAGGGTGAGAATTAGAATTGGTATTAAGCTGGGTATTTTTGCTTTATTCATAATAGTAATTAAAAGTTCTGCTTATTATTTTTCAAGATATGGAATCCTTGCTGTTACTGTGACGACTATAACCCTTCCACCTTCTGTTTGTGAAGAGTTAATTGTTAATGAATCAATTTTCACCGGAATCCGTAAAGTTTCTAGATCCTTAGTAAAGGCAAGTAAATTTGGATAACTTCCCTTGGCGCTTATGGAAACCAGCATTGATAAAGCGCCCCCCGGAAGAGGTTTTACGGAAGGGTCTTTCGGTGCAGTATTTTTTCCAATGAGCATCACCTGTCCGATAGAGACGCCCAGTAAATTTACGGAGTTTTTTGAAGCCAACCCTAAAATTTGTTTGGAAACAGTATCCGGCTCGGGACCAGTAAATATTGCGGCATCAATATCCGGAATGACGCTTTTATTTTGATTAAAAATTTTGTTTGCTGTTTGCAGATTGCTGACTTTTTGGTTTAGGGAATTTAATGTCTCCTGCTTGTTTTTAATTTGGTTATATAAACTTATTATTGTCACGGCTGTGGGTTTGAGTGCGAAAACAACAAAAATAATTATTGTTGAAAGCGAAAGAACCAGTTCCAGGAAGGCACGAAGATCCCTCCTTTGTTTATAAAGTGTAACTATATTAAGGAAAAAACCCTTATACCTGAAATATTGTGTTCTCCATCCAGTTGCCATATTAATATGAGATGCTAATTAAAAAGGTCAGTAAAGATTGATTTTGTTCCGATGAACCGATTGAATCCAGATCAGCCTTTTTTACGGTTGGGTCCGATTTCAAATTACTGATAAATTGTGCGACCCCTATCTCGCTCCCCGCGGTACCTTTAATCTGTGTTAGGTTGCCCTGAATACTGATCGAAGAAAGAGTTAAATCACTGGGAATTTTTGAGGAAACGAGGTCGAGTTTGGCGCTCTGGGTTGAATCTGCCGCAATTTGTTTATAAATACTCAATTTTTGCTGAACTCCCCTAAACTCTTTTTCGAAATTACTCTGTGTCGATATTTGAGCGCTGGCAATCTTAATTGAATCATCCAGGCTCGCGTTTTGGGCATCAAGCCAGAAGCGTGAAAGGAAAGCTGCCATGACGACCATTTCCGTCAAAATTACAATAATTCTGAAGCTGCCCATGGCCCACTTGAGAGTTCTTCCTAAAAGTGAAGCATCGAACTCTTCTTGGGGTAGCAGGTTGATCGATTTATTTTTAGCCATACAAACAATAGCCTAAGACACATTCAATATAGCATATGAAAAGGGGCTAAAGAAGCGAATTACTTCTTTTTGGAGATATCCTTCTTTTTGGTTGTTTTAGGAGCCTTCTTCGCCATCAGTTTTGACAATTGGGATTTAATTCTCGCAGCCTTATTCTTGTGGATAACTTTTCTTTTAGCTGCGCGGTCCGCAAGAGAAATCGCCTTAAGAATTTTTTCTGCGCTCTTGGTATTTTTTGCCTGTCGGATCGAGCTCTCAAGCTTACTAATAGTAAGCTTGTTAATCTTCTCCTTGGCACGACTTCCTCTCAAGGCTCTCTTGGCCGTTTTTGTTACTGGCATAGTGTTATGCCTGTGAGTATAATCGAAGCAAAGCTAAAATGGAAGACTTAATTACCAAGGGTAAAAAGCTAATTAACTCCCAGCAAAATACCGTTCTTTCCGCGGCGACACTAATTATGATAATGATTGTGGCCAGCCGGGTACTGGGCCTTGTGCGACAGCGTGTTTTGGCTAACTATTTTGCTCCTGGGGATCTCTCATTGTTCTTTGCGGCATTTAGGCTTCCCGATTCAATTTTCGAAATTTTGGTCTTCGGCACTTTTTCTTCGGCTTTTATTCCCGTATTTACAAAAGCTTTGAAAGAGGGAAAGAGCAGAGCTTGGGAAATTGCTGGGCGGGTTGTTACGATTGGGATTCTCCTATTTGGCGTGATGGCGATTGTAATGGGAATCTGGGCACCCCAAATTTATTCGGTTATTGCTCCCGGCTATGGAGCGAATGAAACTCACGAGATTGCAATGTTGGCACGAGTTCTTTTTGTAGCTCAAGGATTTTTTGTGGTTAGTTATGTTTTGACAGGAGTACTTGAATCTTTAAGGCGCTTCTTAATTCCAGCTCTTGCTCCGATTTTTTATAACATCGGCATAATTTTGGGGACGATATTTTTAACTCCATACCTTGGTCTTATGGCTCCGGCGATCGGAGTTATAATTGGGGCGGCGGCGCATTTTTTAATTCAGTATCCGCTTTCCAGGCAGCTTGGATTCAGATTTGTTTGGGATTTGAAGAAAGACGAAGGTGTTATAAAAGTTGGGGAGCTAGCTCTCCCCCGGGTAATTGACTTAGCCTTCGATCAAATAGGTAAAACTGCGGAGCTTTTCCTCTCGTCCATTATTTCCCAAGCTGCCTACACTTACTATATTTTTGCCAATACACTTCAACTTTTGCCTGTAACCTTAATTGGAACTTCTCTGGCTAAAGCGGTTCTCCCCCTGCTTTCCCGCGCCGACGGAAATATGCGTGAATTTAGAAGAATCCTCCACGTTGGAATTTTTCAGGCAATATTTTTAACACTTCCCCTGTCGGCGGCACTTATTGTTCTTAGAATTCCAATAGTGCGTCTGATTTACGGAACTAAAATTTTTGATTGGAATGCAACTGTTCAAACCGGAATGGTAGTTTCTGTTTACGCCGTGGCCATTGTTACACAAACCCTGATGTCAATCCTTGCCCGGGCATTTTTTGCTTTGCGTGATACAAAAACTCCGGTAATAATTTCGTTTGTTGGCTTAGGCCTTTTGGTTGTGGGAGATTTTCTTTTAGTCAAAGGGTTTGGCCTTCCCGTTTGGGCTCTGGCAGCCTCTTTTGCTTTCAGCACATATATTGAAGCCGTTATTTTATTGATATTGATTAACAAAAGGGTCGGATCGGTTATAAATAAAAATTTTTTGTCGCACATCGTAAAAATTTCCGCGGCAACTGTTTTTTCCGGTTCAATAATGTTTTTCCTGATCAAGTTCTTTGATAAATGGTTTTGGTTGAGACAGACGACGTCAATTCCTTTTGAGAAGTTTGTCCTAGATACCCGTTACACTTTAAACGTTTTAATTTTAACTGTGGTGTCATTTTTGATTGGAATGCTTGTTTATATTGGCATCTCGCTTCTTCTTAGAATTGAGGAAGCGAGTTATTTTGTCGGGGTACTAAGGAGATTTATTGCAAAAAGAGTTATTCCCGGAATTCCTCCAAAAGAACAGGAGCCCGTTACTCCAATTACCCCTGACACTCAAAGTACTTGACAACACTTAGCACTCGGTGTATTGTAGTGCTAATACAAGTATGGCAGACGGACTTACAGCCAGGCAAACATCACTTCTAAAGACTATTATCAATGAATATATCACCACAGCCGAGGCCGTGGGAAGCGAAAATTTGGATAAGAAATATAATCTTGGTGTTTCCCCCGCAACAATCAGAAACGAAATGGTAGCCCTAACAAAGGCGGGGTATCTTAAACAGCCTCACACCTCCTCGGGACGTGTTCCCACCCCAACCGCAATGAAGTTTTACATAGATCAGCTTATGGAAGAAAAACAAATGAGTTTGGTGGATGAAGTCAAAGCCAAGGAAGAAGTTTGGGATGCCAGAAACAAAATTGATGATCTTATGGATGAGGCCACTCATGCCCTGGCAAACCGGACAAAATCACTGGCAGTAGCCGCCCTCAAAGGAAAGAAAGATAAGTTTTGGCAGGCGGGACAAAGCTACATTTTTAACAACCCGGAGTTTGCCGAAATGGCAGTTTGCCAAAATCTTTTTTCCATTTTTGAAGAGGTTGATAAACTAGACAGACTTTTCTTCGGATTTGAATCAACCTCTCCTCTAGACGTTTTATTTGGCGAGGAACTTGGTTGGCCGGAGCTTATGCCTACCAGTATTGTTTCAACCCACTTTACAGTTCGCGGAAAACCAGGTGCCATGGGAGTAATTGGACCCGCCCGTGCAGATTATTCAACAGTCATTCCGATTTTAAGATATTTTGGTAATTTAATTGAGGAGGTAGCAAATGGGTAAGCAAAGCTTGCCGCTACGCGGTAAAAAAATAAAACCGGTCGGAGATAAAGTTCATGAGGAGTTGGAGGTTGTTAAAGGAATGTTGGCAAGAGCTTTGGCCGACTACGATAATTTGAGTAAAAGGGTTGACAGGGAAAGACAAGATTTGGGTAAGATAGCATCAGTTGGAATAATTGTCAGACTTTTGCCGATTTTGGACGGATTGGAAAATGCACAGGTACATCTTAAGGATCAGGGTTTGGCAATTTCAATTGGAGAATTTAAGAAAATTTTAAGCGAAGAGGGCTTAAATGAAATTAGACCTAAAGCTGGAGAGCAGTTTGATACGGAGACAATGGAAGCTATTGAAGTAATAAAAGGCACGAGTGATAATAGTATAGCCGAGACAGTTTTATCCGGTTGGAAATTTAGTGACGGAACGGTGGTACGGCACGCCAAAGTAAAAGTGTCGAAAAAATAAAAAAAATGGGAAAAATAGTTGGAATTGATTTAGGAACAACAAATTCAGTCGTAGCCGTGATGGAGGGAGGTCGCCCCAAAGTCATTCCGGCCGTGGATACCGGCCGAAACATTACCCCTTCGGTCGTTGAACCCATCAAGAATCTTGTCGGAGATGTGGCAAAACGTCAAATGATCCTCAACGCTAAAAACACCATTTACTCAATTAAACGCTTAATGGGTAGAAGATTTACCGATAAAGAAGTTAAAAGAACGATAGAAATGGTTCCTTATAAGGTTGTTGAGGGGAAAAGCGGAATGGTTGATGTCGAGGTTGAGGATAAAAAATACACTCCGCAGGAAATTTCAGCCAGGATCCTTATGAAACTTAAAAAAGACGCAGAAGCCTACCTCGGGGAAAAAGTTGAACAGGCAGTTATTACAGTCCCCGCTTATTTTGACGATGCACAGAGGCAAGCGACCCGTCAGGCCGGTGAAATTGCTGGACTTAAAGTTGAAAGAATTATTAATGAGCCAACAGCTTCTGCACTTGCTTATGGAATGGATAAGAAAAAGGCTGAAAAGATTGCAGTTTATGATCTTGGTGGAGGAACCTTCGATATTTCTATTCTTGAGCTTGGTGAGGGAGTCTTTGAAGTCAAGGCTACAAACGGAGACACCCACCTTGGAGGCGACGATTTTGATGCTGTAATAGTTGATTACATTGTTTCCGAATTTAAAAAGGAAAATTCAGTGGATCTTAAGGCTGATACTCAAGCACTTCAGCGTGTAAGGGATGCCGCCGAAAAGGCCAAGATAGAGCTTTCCGCAGCCAACGAGGTTGAAATAAATCAGCCTTATATCACACAAAAGGATGGCTCTCCCCTTCATTTAACAATGAAGCTAACCCGTGCCAAACTCGAAAGTCTTTGCGATGAACTTATTCAGAAGACAATTAAGCCAGTTGAATCTTGTCTTAAAGACGCCAAACTTGATGCTCACGATATTGATGAAGTAATTATGGTTGGAGGCATGACCAGAATGCCTAAAGTAGTCGAAACCGTTAAAAACTTCTTTGGTAAAGATCCAAATCAATCAGTTAACCCCGATGAAGTTGTTGCAGTGGGTGCTGCAATTCAAGGTGGAGTTTTGGGTGGGGAAGTTAAAGACATACTTCTACTTGATGTAACCCCTCTTACTCTTGCAATTGAAACTCTTGGAGGAGTGGCAACGCCGATGATTCCAAGAAACACAACCGTTCCGACCAGTAAGACCGAGGTTTTTTCAACTGCTTCGGATAATCAGACCCAGGTACAAATAGTAGTCACCCAGGGTGAGCGTCCGATGAGCGCGGATAATAAAACTCTTGGAACATTTATCCTCGACGGAATTCCGCCCGCCCCGAGGGGTGTTCCCCAAGTTGAAGTTACCTTTGATATGGATGCCAGTGGAATTTTAACTGTTACCGCCAAAGATAAAGCAACAAGCAAAACCCAAAACATCAAAATTACCGGAGCAATTGGCCTTTCCGACGATGAGGTTAAGAGAATGCAGGAAGAGGCAGAAAAGCATAAGGAAGAGGATGAAAAGAAAGCAGACACAATCAAAGCCAAAAATAATGCTGATGCACTTATAGCAACAGCCGAAAAAGCGCTTAAAGATGCGGGAGATAAAGTTCCTGCGGATGTAAAAGAAAAGGTTGAAGAAAAAATTAAGAAAGTAAAAGAAGTTTCCGCTAAAGAAGGTGCTAGTAAAGATGATATTGAAGCTGCAACAAAAGATTTGAGTGATACTCTTTCCCAAATTGGTCAAGCAATGTATGGCCAACAGGGTCAGGAAAAGAAGACCGAAGGCCCTGAGCCTGCCGAAGGGGAAAAGAAAGAAGAGGACGGGGAAGAGAAGAAAAAAGATAAGAAAGACGAAAAAGTTGAAGAAGGCGAAGTGGTAGAATAGCTTCATGGCCACAAAAACAGATTATTACGACATCCTTGGTGTTTCTAAAGGTGCCTCTGCTGATGAAATAAAAAAAGCGTATCGAAAACAAGCCTTGGAGTGGCATCCGGACAGACACAAAGACGATAAAGAAGCTGCCGAAAAAAGATTTAAAGAAATAAACGAAGCTTACCAAATTCTTTCTAATCCTCAAAAAAGAACTGCATATGACAATTATGGCCATGCGGCATTTACTCCAGGCGGAGGTTTTGGTGGCGGCGGGAATCCTTTTGCGGGGGGATTCCCCGGAGGTGGCGGTGGACCATTCACTTACACTTACACAACCGGTGGGGAAAATCCTTTTGGGAATATGGATTTTGGCGACCCGTTTGATATTTTTGAACAATTCTTTGGCGGCGGAAATCCGTTTGGGCAAGGGAGGGTTCGTCAGCAAGTTCCCCGTTACTCAATAAACATCGATTTTATGGAAGCGGCCAAAGGAGTTTCAAAAGAGGTTGATGTCGGCGGAAAGAGAAGAAAAATCAAAATTCCGGCGGGAATTTATGAAGGGGCAACAATCGATTTTGGTGACTTCAGGCTTTCGGTAAACATCAAACCCGACAAGCTTTTTGAGCGCCAAGACGACGATATTTATGTTTCTGTCGGAATTCCGTTTTCACTTGCCGTGCTCGGCGGCGAGATAAAGGTTCCTACGATCGGTGGTGAAGTTAAAGTCAGAATCCGTCCCGGCACTCAAAGTGGGATAATGATGAGACTTCGCGAGCGCGGAGTTCCCCACCTCCATGGTAGGGGAACCGGAGATGAATATGTCCGCATAAACGTTGCAATTCCCGAAAAATTAAATCACGAACAAAGAAATATTATTGAGGAGATGAAAGAAGAAGGGTTGTAAAATTTGAGAAGCGTAGTATGCTTTAATTTGAAAATGGCTGAAGATGGTTCAGAGGTTACAAAGGAGTTAACATACGAGGGAAGAGCGGCTGCTCTGAAAGATGCTGTTTCGGATGAGAATCTAAACCGTTTTGGGGGCACAGATAATCTTAAAAGGGCATGGACCGAAGGTTTGAAAAAAGCTCTTGACGGTCAGTTTTATCCGGGTGTATCCAGAACGGAATCAGACAAGGCGGTAACAATCACTTTACTGGACGCTTTACCGAACGAACCTAGGGACGCGGCCTTTTATGAATATTTTTGTCGCGTGCTTGATATTACTCATGTAAGTGCTGATCGAAGCCAGTCTTTGCCGAG